>Ga0193964_1000726_pt1 | contig 15407 bp, 11 predicted proteins | sample FB_7_MG_FD_140323 | JGI IMG/M metagenome (GOLD analysis project Ga0193964, IMG submission 140323) | Microbial mat bacterial communities from the Broadkill River, Lewes, Delaware, United States - FB_7_MG | ecosystem: Environmental > Aquatic > Freshwater > River > Microbial mats | place: USA... | reverse complement strand
CTTTACCCATATTGCTTTGGGCAAATTTTTTGCGGCAACGGCCTTTACCGCAGCCATGCTGCTGCCCACCCTCTCCTATCCGCTGTTCATCTCCTTTATCGGAACTGTGGATTTAGGGCCCGTGGCCGGCGGATACATCGGCGCGGTGCTTCTTGGTGGCGCATACTGCAGCATCGGACTGTTTGCCTCGGCATTGACGCGCAACCAGATCATCGCATTTATCATCGGGTGCGCCATATGTTTTACCCTGACCATTATTGACCGGATGCTGTTTTTTGTTCCCGAATCTCTTGTGCCGGCTGTGGAATACCTTGGTGCCAATGCCCATTTCACAAACATCTCCAAGGGCATCATTGATTCAAGAGACCTGATTTACTTTGCATCCGTGATATTTATTTTCATTTTCTCAACCGACATTGCCATGAAAGAAAAAAATTAAGGAGATATAAATCATTATGAGTAAAGTATATAGGATAAGTAAGGCTACCTCAATTAGTTGCAGGCTGTATGGACTTCGTAAGTATACAAAAAAATTAAAACAATGATTGAGGAGCCTGAGTGATGATAATCCAATTAGCCCACAAAATAGAACTTGATCCCACCAATGTACAGCGGGGATACTTTGTTCGTGCTTGCGGGACAGCTCGGTTTACCTGGAATTGGGCACTTGCTGAGTGGAACCGCCAATATGAAGAAGGATTAAAGCCATCGGGATTGGCGTTGAAAAAGGCATTCAATGATATTAAAAAAGAAGAGTTCCCCTGGGTTTTAGATGTCCTGAGAGATGCCAACAGTCAGCCATTCAGCAATTTACAAACAGCGTTCAATAACTTTTTCAAAGGTACTGCAGAACGCCCACACTTTAAAAAGAAAAGAATTAGGGATAGCTTTTATATTGCCAATGATAAATTCAAGATAGAAGAAGACAGGATTCGCATTCCAAAGTTGGGATGGGTACGACTAAAAGAATCCTTCTGCCATTTTGGGAAAATCATGAACGCGACGGTTTCTCGAGCAGCAGACAAGTGGTTTGTCAGTATTGGCGTCAAAATGGATATCACTCCGGCAGCATGCGAAGACCAAGTGGTTGTTGGTGTGGATCTCGGCGTTAAAAATCTGGCGACCCTATCCAATGGTGAGATGATCGAAGGCCCGAAACCCTATCGAAAATTACAGAAAAAACTCCGGAGACTTCAACAATCATTCTCACGGAAACAAAGAGGCTCGAAAAATAGAGACAAGCTGAAACGAAAAATATCCCGATTGCATTACCGGATATCGTGTATCCGCCACGATGCGCTTCACAAGCTCACTTCAAGACTGGCTCGAAAGTTTTCCGTCATCGTGATTGAGGATCTGAACGTCGGTGGCATGCTGAAAAACGGAAAGCTGGCAAAAGCGATATCCGACATGGGATTCCATGAGTTCCGGCGTCAGTTGAATTACAAGACCCCTATTGCAGGTACTCATGTGATCGTTGCAGATCAATGGTTTCCATCTTCAAAAAGATGCTCTGACTGTGGTGAAATTCATCGGGAACTCACTCTTTCGGATCGAACATTTGTATGTCCAACGTGTGGATTCGAACTGGATAGAGACGAAAATGCCGCCCGAAATCTGGAACAGTATCCGGTTTTGATGGCAGCATAAAATAACAATACCGTAGGTTCTACGGAATTTTAAGCCTGTGGAGAGAAAATGAGACCTAAGCAGTTTGTTCGGGCACACTCTATGAAACAGGAATTTTTCATCGTTTTTACTCTCATGAATAAGAATGAGTAAGAAGAAAGGAACAGTCACCATGGGTAAGCCTATCCTTAAAGAATATTATCTGAAATTCATCCTGTATGCGGTGGTTATCGTTCTGTTAAATGTGGCTGGACTAAGCCTGTTTTTCAGATTTGACCTGACGGCCAACCGGATCTATTCCCTGTCCGATGCCAGTAAACAGGCCGTATCCACCCTGTCTGAACCGTTGAACATCAAAGTGTTTTTCTCAAAAAATATGCCCGCCCCCCACAATAACACGGAGCGATATCTAAGGGACCTGCTCACGGAATACGCAGCCCAGGCCGGACGGTATTTCAATTTCACCTTTTATAATGTATCCCAGGAAACCGACATGGGGGACAAGGCGAACCAAAACCGTGAAATGGCCCGGGATTATGGAATATCACCGGTTCAAATCAGGGTGATGGAAAACGATGAGCTGAAATTTAAGAACGCCTACATGGGCCTGGTTATCCTCCATGGGGACCTCATAGAAAAGATCCCGGCCATCACCGCCACGGACGGTCTAGAATATCAATTAACCGGTGCCATCCGCAAGCTCAATAATAAGGTGTCCGCACTTTTGCGCCAGACGGATAAAATTAATATTACGATGTATATGTCTTCCGGACTGAATGCCATCGCACCTTTGATCGGACTGAACGGTCTCCCGCACCTTGGTGATGACGTGGCCGCGGCGGTGGAAAAATTAAACAGCAAAAACCTGGGTATTTTCCAGTTTGAACGCAAGGATATTTCAGATCCGGATGAACTTGAAAAGGTCGCGAAGAAATATGATCTCATGGCCATGCACTGGCCTGACGTGCCTGAAGAAAATATCCAGGCAGGCGCGGGCACAGCCGGCCTTGTGGTGGCATATAAAGGCAAGACCCAGACGTTGCCCCTGATCACAGCTGTGGAAATCCCCATCATCGGCACCACCTACCAAATGGCGGATCCCCAGGGGCTTGATGAACAGATTACGGCGGTTATGGAAAAATTGATCGGCATCAACAAAGACATCGGGTATCTGTCCGATCATGGCTCCCCCACCCTTGGGCCGGATCGCATGGCCATGATGCAGGGCCGGGGCGGCAACGGCCTTGCCGTTTTTAACCAGCTTGTGGGATCAAGATACAATATCAAACAGATCCCCCTTAAAGATGAAGTCATTCCCGAAGGACTCAACTGTCTGGTGATTGCCAAACCCACCCAACACTTTTCCGAGTATGAACTGTTCCAGATTGACCAGGCCCTGATGAAGGGCACCAACATTGCTGTTTTCGCCGATGCGTTTGAACAGCAACAAAGTCAGGGCGGCATGATGGGCATGCCTTCATTCACCCCCATCGACACCGGCCTTGAAAAGCTTTTAGCCCACTATGGCGTGGAAATCCAAAAAGCCTATGTGTTGGACAAACATGCGTATAAACAGCAATTGCCCCAGTCCCAAGGCGGTGGGGAGCAGACCATCTACTTTGCCCCGGTGATCAAGGACGATGCCATCAACAATGATCCTGTGTTCATGAAAAACATCAAAGGCCTTGTGGCCATGCAAATCTCCCCGGTCAAGCATGTCAAAGGCGGCCAGGACGAGGATCAAGTCAGTGCCGTGCGTCTTTTATCCTCATCCGACCAGGCATGGCTCATGGAAGACAACATTAACCTGAACCCCATGTTTTTAAGCCCACCCGCCGCAGATAACGATCTGTCCACCTATGATCTGGCATATCTTCTGGAAGGGCAGTTTACATCTTATTTTAAAGGCAAACCCGTCCCCGAAAAGGAATCCGGAGAGACCGATACCCAAAACGAAGACACCGTGGAAGGCCCGCAACCATCTGAAACGCCGGCCAAAAACATTGAAGGGCTTAAAGCCGGCAACCGCGTGATCGAAACATCCGCGCCTGCAAAGATATTTGTACTCGGATGTGCCCAGATGCTCCACGACAACATGCTGGACGAACAGGGGCGCACCACCAACGCAACCTTCCTGCTCAACGCCATAGACCATCTCAACGGTGATGACGGCACAGCCCTTTTAAGAAGCAAGCAACAGACCCTGAACCCCATTTCAGAAACCGATCCTCTGACAAAAAGCATCATCAAGGGATTCAATATTATAGGACTTTGCGTCCTGGTTTTCCTCTTCGGCCTGGGCGTCTTGTTTTTCAGACGCATGAAAAAGAGAAAAATTGCAAATATATTCGGCTGATTTAATGAATAAGACTCTGAGTTAGCACTGCATTTGGACAAAAAGTTGCCCATATGCAGCGCCGCAGATGGGTTACTTTTCGTCCAAACACGAATAAAGGAAGAATCATGAAAAAAGAATATATCATTCTGATCATACTGATCATCGGCTTAAGCGCTTATATTGGTCTTAAAAAAGACGACCAGATCCATTATGAACTGCCAACAATCCCCCAGATGGATACCACCCGCATTGATCGAATGGAAATCTCAAAGGCAGGCCGAATAGTGGTCCTTGATAAAGGCGAAAAAGGCTGGACCGTTACCGACAAAAAATTTCCGGCAAACCCGGATGAAATAAAGCAGATTCTTGGCACGTTAAAGCAGATCAAACTGTCCGCCCTTGTATCCGAGGCAAAGGATCTTGCAAGGTATGAACTGGATGATACCCACGCCTTAAAGGTCAAGGCCCTGGCCGACAAAAAGGAATTACGCAGCGTTGTCATCGGCAAAACAGCACCCAGTAACAACCATACATTTATCTATCTGGATGACAAGGATCGCACCGTATACCAGGCCAACGGCAATTTCAAAAATCAGTTTGACAAAACGGCTGCTGATTTCAGGAATAAAACAGTACTGGGGTTTGACCTGGACAGCGTCAAAAAGGTTACACTGGATAAACAGGGAAAAACCGTCACCCTGGTGAAAGCCCCGGCACCCGAGAAACCGCAACAGGAACCGGAACCGGAACAGGAAAAAGATAAAACCCAAAAGGTTTTAGCCTCAGAAAAAGCGGCTCCTGAAAAAACGATATGGAAAAATGAAGATGGATCAGTTGTGGATCAAAAAACGATGTTCGATCTTCTGTCGTCTTTGTCAAAACTTGAATGCCAGGCCTTCATGGATGATGACCAGGCGGATCGGTTAAATGAAAAAGTGCCCTCATGTAAAATTTCACTTGAAACCGATAACACTTTTATTTTAAATCTGTTTGACAAAAATAACGATCAGGATGTGGAAGGGTCGTGTTCATACACACCCTATGCCTTTACCCTGACCAGCTATAAAGCCGAAGATATTGTAACCTATACGGATCGAATTTTGGGTATTGAACAACAGAACGCGACTGAATCCGAATAAGGAGTGAACGTTTTATTTAAAATAGCTTATCAACCCTATAAATGGGTGATCGTGATTCCGGGCATGGTTTTAAACACCCTGGTCATGGCGCTGAGTTGCATCGTTGTGGGGGCTGTTTTCGGCCCGGACAAGGCTGATGCGCTGGCCGTGACCTGGGCCAGAATATTTTGTGCCATTGCGCTCATACGGGTCAAAATCCGGGGCAGGAAGAATTATGATCCCAAAATGTCCTATGTGGTGGTGGCCAACCATAAAAGCATGGTGGACATCCCAGTGCTGCACGGATTCACAGGACTCATCATCAAATGGGTGATGAAAATGGAGCTTAAAAAGCTTCCGGTTTTTGGCACGGCCTGCACTCTCCTTGGCTGTATATATGTCAACAGATCCAATGGGCAAGCTGCCGTGGAATCCATAAAAGCTGCAAAAAAAAGATTATCAAACAAAGCCAGTGTACTTTTTTTTGCCGAAGGCACAAGATCCAGGGGCAACCTCCTGCCTTTTAAAAAAGGCGCATTTGTCTTTGCCATGACATCGGGGCTGCCTGTTTTGCCGATAACAATTAAAAATTCAGAACATATTCTCCCATCTGATACGCTGGATCTCATGCCGGGCACGGTGGATCTTATCATCCACCCCCCAGTGCATATTCCAAACTGCAGCAAGGCAGAACTGAATAAAAAAATTGATCAGATTCACAAAACCGTAGCCGGTGCCCTTTAACCTGTTTACCGAAATTCGCCGGCTCCCCCCCCATCTCGCCATCGAATCCACCCACAATCCACCACTCAGCCACGCCCAAATCAAACGATAGACATAACTACTTAATTTAAAAGCAAATACACCAAAAATTCTCCAATTTAACCCTTTATTTTCCTGATAAATTATATTTTTTTAACTTGACTTATTCTATGTTTTTCGTAAAAGTGGCAGCAAGGTGGGTGCAAAGTGGATGTAGCATTCTATAAAAGAGGCCACTCAAGTGTTCCGATCCAGTTCATGTCATACGATTGATGACAAAGGAAGACTCATTATCCCGGCACGATTCAGAAAAGTGCTCAAAGCGGAGGATGATTACGGGATTGTGGTCTCAATCAAGGACGGCTGCATCTTCGCCTTTACCTTCAACGAATGGAAGGCTATGGAGAACCGCTTAAAAACGCTAAAGACCTCAGCCATACAGAGATTTAAACGATTTTTCCTGGGTAATGCCTGTCCGCTGACATGCGACAAACAGGACAGGGTTTTAATTCCCCAGAACCTAAGAACCTATGCAGGGATAGACAAAGAGGTCGTTCTTGTAGGTATTCTGGACCGGTTTGAAATTTGGGCCAAAGATAAATGGGAACAGGAGCAGAAGAAAATGGAACAGGAGCTCGAGCGGGAGGACGTCAGAGAAGAGATTGCTTCCATAGGGTTATAATATGGTTTTCGAACATACCTCCGTCATGCCGAATCAAGTGCACGCGTATCAAAACCTTAACCCCGGAGATATCTGTGTGGACTGCACCCTTGGTGGATGCGGGCACGCGATGGCAACGCTCAAGACTATAGGTTCCGACGGGTTGCTCATCGGCATTGACCAGGACATGGATGCCATTACCAACGCCCGGAATGTACTTCATCTTTTCGAGGACAATGTCCGGTTGCACCATAACAACTTCAGTGATCTCCCCGGCATTCTCAAAAATGCCGGTATTAACGGAGTTAACAGCATCCTTCTCGACCTGGGCTTTTCACTCAACCAGCTGACCCAAAGCAAACGAGGGTTCAGCTTTAAAAAAGACGAACCATTGGATATGCGGATGGATGTCCGCAATCCTTTAACCGCACACCAGGTGGTAAATACATATTCGGAAAAACAATTGGTTGATATTTTTTTCACATACGGGGAAGAACGCTTTTCAAGACGGATGGCAAGGGCAATCATCGAGAAAAGAGCGTGTACACCCATTGCCACCAGCCTTGAATTGGCCGGGGTCATTGAAAAGGCCATGCCTGCCCGTGCAAAGGCAAAGCAAAAAATCCATCCGGCCACCCGGGTGTTCCAGGCCCTGCGCATTGTGGTCAACCGGGAGCTTGAACGCTTGGAAACATTCATACAGGCGGTTCCATCCATGCTGGTCAAGGGTGGGCGCATCAGCATCATCTCCTTTCACTCCCTGGAAGACCGTATTGTTAAACAGCGGCTGCGCGCCTTTGAAAACGGATGTACCTGCCCAAAACAATTTCCCCTATGTATATGCGGGTTTGTAAAACAGATGGAATCGGTTACCCGAAAACCTGTGACAGCGGATCCAGACGAACTTAAAGCAAACCCCATGGCAAGAAGCGCCAAACTGCGGGTGGCCCAAAAAATATAACGGCCATGGATAACCGGGTCCATCAACACCCAGGATCACCCAAAACAAAATATGAAATAATTTAACAGCGTATTTGGATTTTTATAAAAAAGGGCAATCCGGCTGTGAAAACACCAGAAAGACAAATAAATGCCATGCAGAACCAAAAAGGGCTGCTGTGGTTTTTTCTTATCATAGTGCTGGCAGCCGAACTCATTTGCAACGCCTGGATCAGGAGCGAATCCAACCAGGCCATGATAATGATTGCAAAAACCGAAAGCAATATCCGGGATATGGCAGATTACCGCCAGGCCCTGGGCGTAGAAATAGAGCGTCTTAAATCCGAAGCACGAATCACCCGTATTGCACGCACCCGGTTAGGACTGGCACCGGACATATTTAATGAAACCATTTACCTGCCCAAAGGAACGAACTAAATGGCGGCAAATCCTTATGAAAAATTCGGTTTACGGATTCTTTTCATCCGTTTTTTTCTGTTGTTATGCCTGGTGGGCATTGTCATCCGTTCCTTTGACATCCAGATTCTCCAGGGTGAGGCGCTTAAGAAAAAAGCTGAAAACACCTATGTCAGACGGATCACCATCCAGGGTGACCGTGGACTTATCCTTGACCGTCATTTAAACAAACTGGGTGCCAGCATTGATGCGCCCAACATTACCGCAGACCCCACCCAGGTTAAAAATGCCCGGCAGACGGCAGATCGACTGGTAAAAATCCTTGGCGGCAGCCGAGCTGAAATGGAAAAAAAATTATCCCAAAAACGCCGGTTTGCGCTTCTGGCAAGCAGGGTGTCACCCACCAAGGCAGAAGCGGTTAAAAAACTGAATATTGTCGGCATCTATACCCCGGATAACTCCAAACGCTTTTACCCCAACCGACGCCTGGCAGCCCAGGTCATCGGATTCACAGGCAAAGACGATCACGGCCTTGAAGGCCTGGAATTCTCTTATAATGACTTTTTGGAAGGCCGGACCCTGAAGACCCAAGAACACAGGGATGGTCAGGGCACAATCCTTGATACGGGAAAAAACAAGCGTGACGGACTTAAGGGGGGCACCATTGTTTTATCCCTGGATAAAAAAATCCAGTTTTTCAGCGAACAGGCCCTTGAACAGGCCGTGAAAAAACACCGGGGCAAATCGGGCATGGCCCTTGTCATGCAGCCGTCCACCGGTGAACTTCTTGCTGTCGCACATTACCCGGAATTCAATCCCAACAACTATGGGGATTTCAGCCGGAGCCGGTACAGAAACAGAGCGCTGACCGACGCATTCGAGCCCGGTTCCATCATGAAGGTGATCACCGTGGCCTCGGCCATTGAACGGGGCATGTCCGCCACAACCATTATCAATTGTGAAAACGGCAATTACCGCGTGGGCAGGTCCGTAATCCATGACACCCATCCCCATGATTACCTGACCCCGGGCCAAATTGTGAAAGTTTCCTCCAACATCGGGGCTGCAAAAATAGCCCAGGACATCGGTCCCAAGGCCATGCACTATTACTTAAAGGCCTTTGGATTCGGCGCAAAAACCGGCATCAACTGTCCGGCAGAAAGCACAGGCGTTATCCTGCCCTTGAACCGCTGGACCAGCATTGATGCTGTGGCCATGTCCTTTGGACAGGGCATGTCGGTTACGGGACTCCAGCTGGTAAGCGCCGTATCAGCCATAGCCAACGGCGGCAAATTGATGAAACCCCTGCTGGTTAAAAAGGTCCTTTCCAACACCGGTGAAATTATCCGGGAAAATAATCCCTGCGTGGTCCGCCAGATTGTTTCCGCCAAAACCGCAGGGACTGTGAAGAAAATGATGGCCAGGGTGGTCCAGGAAGACGGCACAGGAACCCAGGCTGCCATCCCCGGCTACCGGATATGCGGCAAAACCAGCACCGCCCAGAAAGCAGCCAAAGGTAAAAAAGGATATTCCGATTCCAGATACACTGCTGCATTTGCAGGCTTTGCGCCGTTTGACAACCCAGCCTTAGCCATTCTGGTGGTGGTGGACGAGCCCAAACAAAATCATTACGGCGGCATTGTGGCGGCACCGGCTTTCAAGGATATCATGGCCCGGTCCTTTAACTACCTGAACATTGCGCCCAACACAGATATGATAGCAGCATTACCCCGGGAGGTGTCCCATGCAGCTGACTGAAATCCTGAACACAACTGAAGTCGTGCTCACGCCTGATCAGGAACAGGCAGGTATCGGCGATACCTCCATCTCCAACATTACCTGCGATTCCAGACAGGTGGAACAAGGATCATTATTCATCGCCGTGGACGGCCACGCCGCAGACGGCCATGACTATATTGCCCAGGCCTTTGACAAAGGGGCCGCGGCGGTTCTGGCCCAAAAAATACCCCAGGACCTGCCCCGGGAACAGGCCCGGCAGATTGTTCTTTCAAAAGATACCCGCAAGGATACCGCCATTGCCGCTGCAAATTTTTTCGGTCATCCATCAAAGGATCTGGTGCTGGTGGGCATCACCGGAACCAATGGTAAAACCAGCATTACCTGGCTTTTGGAACAGATTTACCAGACCTGCGGGATCACCTGCGGCGTCATCGGTACGGTAAATATCAGATATCCGGGCACCACCATTGATAACCCCGTCACCACCCCGAATGCGGTGTGCCTGCAAAAAACCATGCATGACATGAAACTTGCCGGTGTCACCCATGTCATCATGGAGGTATCTTCCCACAGCCTGGACCAGCACCGGGTGGATGAATGCGATTTTAATGCGGCGGTGTTCACCAACCTCACCCAGGACCATCTGGATTACCATGACGGGTTCGAAGATTATTTTGCCTGCAAAAAAAACCTGTTCACCGGGCACTTAGGCCCCTTTAGGGACGGAACCCGGGGCAAGGCAGTCATCAATATTGACAATGCGTACGGCACCCGGCTGGCAGACAGTCTTGACCTGCCCGTGATCCGGGTCAGTGCAGATCATGACGCCGATATCCGAGCCATTGACATCACAGACGACATCCATGGTTTGAACAGCACCCTGGATTTCAGTGGGGTACAAGTCCCCATGCACTCAAGGCTCACGGGCCGCTTCAACCTGGAAAACATCTTATGTGCGGCAGGTGCGGCGTTAGCCACGGGCATCTGTCCAGAATCCATTGCCCGGGGCATTGCAGCCCTTGAACGGGTACCGGGCCGACTTGAAAAACTTCCCACGGAACTAAACCGACATATCTTTGTGGATTATGCCCACACCCCGGATGCCCTTGAATCCATCCTGAAAACCCTTGCCGGTCGTGCCCCTGCGCGACTGATTACGGTGTTTGGATGCGGCGGAGACAGGGACCGGACCAAACGCGGCCCCATGGGTGTCATTGCCTGCAGATACTCGGACATTGCCATTGTCACCTCGGACAACCCGCGAACCGAAGACCCGGACGCCATTGTTGACGAAATTATAGACGATATACGCGCCCAGGGGGTCAAACCGATTGATCTTGGCGGGTCAAATGCCTGTGAAAAAGGATATATCCGGATGACCGACAGGGCCAAAGCCCTGGCCTTAGCTGTTCAAATTTCGAAACCCCGGGACATTATCGTGGCTGCAGGCAAGGGCCATGAAACATACCAGATCACCAATACCGGCACCATTCACTTTGATGACAAGGAACACTTAACCGATGCCTGCACCAGCCTATTGACGCCAAAACCATGGCATCTTACGGATCTTTCCACGGCCCTTGGGTGCGACCCCGTAACCGTATCAGGCCCCAAAAGCGTCACAGATGCCAAACCAACAGTTTTCAAAGGCATCGGCACCGATTCAAGAACCATCTCCCCTGATATGGTCTTTCTGGCGCTGGCAGGAGATCGTTTTGACGGACACAACTTTATTCCGGACCTGGCAGAAAACGGCGTTTCAGCTTTTGTTGTCACCCAGGGCTACCTAAACACCCTTGATTTAGATCAAAAACGCCGGATGGAAAAAACTTGCGTCTGCTTTTTTGAAGTACCGGACACCCTGTCTGCGTTAGGACACCTGGCCCGGTATCACAGAATGCGTTCAAATGCGCAAGTCGCGGCCCTGACAGGATCAAACGGAAAAACATCCACCCGGCAAATGGCCCAAGATATCTTTAGCCTGCACCATGACACCCTGGCCACACGGGGGAATCTGAACAATGAAATAGGCCTGCCCCTGACCCTGCTCAGACTGGCGGATATCCATGAATGGGCCCTGGTGGAGATGGGCATGAGCAACCCGGGGGAAATCTCCCGGCTTTCGGCCATTGCCCGGCCCGATATTGCCCTGGTCACCAACACCCATGGGTCGCATATGGAAGGTGTGGGCTCACTGGATAATGTGGCCCGGGCCAAAGCTGAGATTTTTGAAAATCTGCCCCCCGGCGGCACAGCCATCATTTTTGCCGATGACCCAAGAATTAAAATTCTTGACCAGGGCGCAAAAAAAAACGCACACACAGCCAAAGTGATGCGTTTTGGTACCCAACAAAACAGCGATGTCCTTTTGTCGGAAATCACCCCCACAGACCATGGCATTGCCTTTTCCCTGACCATGGAGGGGCATACCCGCCAATACACGGTCCCCTCCCCTGCTAATTTCATGGCCTTTAATGCAGCAGCGGCCGCAGCGCTGGCAAAGGCGGCAGGCATTGATGAAACAGATATTGCCCAGGGGCTTGAAGCCTTTGTCCCGGTCAAAGGCAGAATGCATGTAAGGCATCTTGGCAACGGTCTTCACCTCATTGATGACACCTACAATGCCAACCCAAGCTCCATGGATCAGGCCCTGAAAGTGTTAAACCGGATGGCCGGCAGTAATCGGGGCATTGCCGTGCTCGGTGACATGCTGGAGTTAGGTGATCAGTCCCAAGAGCACCACCGGCAGATGGGGCACATGGTGGCAACGCTTTCACCGGCAAAACTTTTGCTGTTCGGCACCCAGGTCGCCCAGATCCGGGAGGGGGCTATTGAAAAAGGATATCCGGATGCACAAATCGTCATGGGGTCCAAACAGGAGTTGGCACTGGCCCTTAAAAAGTCAATAAAACACGAAAATTGGGTACTGATTAAAGGTTCCAGGGGAATGACCATGGAAACACTGATTCCGGCACTTGAAGAAATACCTGCTGAAAGGGCGAACTGATCAAATGTTTTACCAATTTTTATACCCGTTACACGAACACTATACCATTTTCAATATTTTCCGGTATATTACCTTTCGCACCATATACGGGGCACTGACCGCCTTTCTCATCTGCTTTATTCTCGGCCCTGTTGTAATCCGGCAGCTGCAGATCATGCATTTTGGCCAAATCATCCAGACCGACGGCCCCCAGTCCCACTTAAAAAAACAGGGCACCCCCACCATGGGCGGCATCATGATTCTGTTTTCCATTTTTGTTTCCACCTTTTTATGGGGAAACTTCACCAACCACTATGTGGGGATACTGCTGCTGGCGACCCTGCTTTTCGGTGGCATCGGTTTTATTGACGACTACCTGTCGCTGACAAAAAAAACAAATATGGGATTCACGGCAAAAGCAAAGTTCCTTCTCCAAATCCTTTCGGGCCTGCTCATCGGTTTTTTAATCCACAGCTGCCCGGACTTCAATGCCGTGCTCACGGTACCGTTTTTCAAAAAGGTAGCCATTGATTTAGGTATATTTTATATCCCCTTTGCCTGTCTGGTTATTGTAGGCACATCCAATGCCGTGAACCTCACCGACGGCTTGGACGGACTGGCCATCGGCCCTATTATCGTGGCATCCATGACCTATATGCTGTTTGCCTATGTGGCCGGTCATGCCCAGTTTGCCGAATATCTGCATGTCCGACACATTCCCGCAGCCGGTGAAGTAGCCGTCATCTGCGGCATCCTGGCAGGCGCCGGCATGGGGTTTTTATGGTTCAATGCCCATCCCGCCCAAATTTTCATGGGCGATACAGGCTCCATCCCCCTTGGGGCTCTTCTTGGCACCATTGCCGTGGTCACCAAACAGGAGATCATGCTGGTGCTGGTGGGCGGACTTTTTGTCATGGAAGCAGGTTCCGTGATTCTTCAAGTCGCCTATTTTAAAATTACCCACGGCAAGAGAATCTTCAGAATGGCACCGTTGCACCACCATTTTGAGTTAAAAGGCTGGCATGAATCCAAGGTTATTGTCCGGTTCTGGATTATTTCCATTACCCTGGCGGCCCTATCCTTAAGCACATTGAAAATAAGATAATATGTCCAATTTTCCTGAAACATATGAATTAATTGTGGGCTTAGGGGCCTGCGGGCTTTCCATGGCCCGGTTTTTAAAATCCCGGGGGCACTGCGTGGCTGCCACGGACATTGACGGGACAAAGACCGCCGAAGCTGCGGCTTTAAACAAACTGGATATTCCGGTAATGATCGGCAGGCATGACCAACAGATGTTTGACAAGGCGTCCGTCATCATACCCAGCCCCGGTATTCCCTTAAACATGCCATTCATTCGATCAGCCCGGAACAATGGCGTGCCCGTCAAAGGCGAACTGGATATTTTTGCCCAATACAACACCACGCCGGTCATCGCAATAACAGCCACCAACGGAAAAACCACCACCACGGAACTGACGGCAGCCATGCTTGAAGCCTCGGGCATCTCCTGCTTTATGGGCGGCAACATCGGCACCCCACTAATGGAATATCTCATGCAGGACAGCCCCAAGGACGTTGTGGTTGCCGAAATTTCATCCTTCCAGCTTGATCTTGCCCAGACCTTCAGACCCCATACGGCAGCGCTTCTCAATATTGCCGAAGATCACCTGGACCGGTATCCGGACTTTAACGCCTATGTCGACTCTAAATGGTCTGTTTTTAAAAATATGACTGCCCGGGATACTGCCGTGATTAATAGTCGCATCGACAACTTTTCACCCCGGACCAATACCATTTGTGCTGATATCCTTGAATTCTCATCCACGGCGCCTGTGATACGAGGCGCAAGCGTTCACAAAATGGGAATCAATATCCAAACCCCAAAAACCCGTGACACCCTTGCCGCAGACACACTGGCCAAGCTTCCGGGCATTCATAACAGGGAAAATGTTGCGGCAGCCGCCCTTGCGGCACTGAGTTGCGGTGCGACCATGACAGGTATCAGGCAGGCCTTAAACGAATTTACCCTGTCGGACCATCGCATCGCCTTTGTTCGGGAAGTTGACGGCATCCGTTTTTACAACGATTCCAAGGCCACCAACGTGGATGCAGTGCTCCGGGCCCTGGAATCTTTTGAATCCGGTGTCATCCTTATTCTCGGGGGCAGGGAAAAGGGCCTGGATTTCACCCCTCTGGCGCCCGAAGTAAAAGCCCGGGCCAAGGCGGTTATCGGCATGGGCGAAGCAGCCGGACATATCATGGAAACATTTGAAGGTATCTGTCCCGCATACGCCTGCCAAGACATGGACTGCGCCGTTAACAAGGCTGTATCTGTGGCAAACAAAGGCAATGTGGTGCTTTTATCCCCGGCCTGCGCAAGTTTTGATCTCTACGCCAATTACCAGGAACGGGGAAAGGATTTTGCCCGCATTGTCACCCGGCTTGAGCCGGTTCAGGAGGTCTGCCATGGCTGAAACCCTGGGCGCACGGGAATATATCCCGGGTCGTCTCCACCCCTTTTTCAAAGAAAAAACCATTCTTTTCCCGGTGCTCATTCTCACCGGCATTGGCTTGGTCATGGTCTATTCCGCCTCCTGCGCCATCTCCATGGATGAGCATAACACCTTGTTTTATTATCTGAAACGCCAATCCATATTCCTGTTTGTCAGCTTATGTATCATGTATGTCACCGCCTCTTTGCCTTACAGATTATACAAAAGCATGGCCTATCTTATTCTAATTGCAGCCATCGGTCTTCTGGTTGCCGTCCTTATCCCGTCTTTGGGCATCAAGGCCAACAATGCCCGGCGCTGG
>Ga0193964_1000724_pt1 | contig 15452 bp, 15 predicted proteins | sample FB_7_MG_FD_140323 | JGI IMG/M metagenome (GOLD analysis project Ga0193964, IMG submission 140323) | Microbial mat bacterial communities from the Broadkill River, Lewes, Delaware, United States - FB_7_MG | ecosystem: Environmental > Aquatic > Freshwater > River > Microbial mats | place: USA... | reverse complement strand
TCTATAACCTAATAAAATTACTGGATATCCTAAATCACAGAATTTTTTAGCAACAAATCTAAATCCTTTTGGAGATCCAAAAGTCCAACTACCTGAATGAATAAAACAAATTACTTCTTTTTGTGTAATTTTTTTTGGAATATAACTTAAAAAGTATTGCTGAGGATGGTCTCCATATTTAATTGGAGAAAACGACATTTTTCTATTTATTTTTGCTCGATTAATCAATATAGAGGGACGTTGAAAATATTCTAAAAATAATGCTTTTGAAAATTTCATAAAAAATCCTTTCCTTATAATATGTTATATAGTCATATTATATAAAAAAAGAGAAAGAGTCCATAAAAAAATGTTTTAAAAAAATAAAATTAATGTTATAATTAATTTAACGATAAAAATAAAGGAGGCGGGTATGTGTTAAAAAAATCAGTAGCAACAAGAAGTAGGAAAGTACAAAGGGAGGAAAATCATGTATCAGAAAGCAGAGGAAATTTTACCGCCAATTTTACTGGAGGAAATTCAAAAGTATTGTCATGGAACTATATTATATGTGCCTAAAAAAACTGAAAGGGCAGCATGGGGAAGTAAAAGTGGATCTAGAATAATTATTGATAATAGAAATAATGAAATAGTTAATCAATTTAATCAAGGTAAAAATGTTGAGGAAATTGCAATAGCTTTTCATTTAAGTACATCGGCAATAAAGAAGATAGTCTATTCTAAAAAATAAGTTAAATTATTTTATAGATATTATTGATAATAGCTTGAGTGTATAATGTAATTAGATCGATCAATACCAGACGAAAGGAGATGATTGAGATTATTATAGAGGTGATTAAAAAATAGCATTTATTGCTATGGCCGTTTGCAAATTTTGCAAACGGCTTTATTCATTTGTAGAGTAGTTTTAGTTTATTTTAAAAGGGTATAGCTATATTGTGGAATTTTAATATTTAATAGTTTTTTAATCATTAGAGTTTCAAATACATGGTAAAATGTATAAGTACTATAATCTTAAAAATTAAGAGTACTTTTATTAATTAAGAGTACACGAAGGAGGCAAAAAGTTTGGAAGGAAAAGATAATGTACATGAAGCAGATTTTAAAGAGGTTCATGGAAATGGTACAAGACCGCCAAAAATGAAAGTTTCAAAAAATCTTATAGGATTAATTGGGATTTTAATTATTGCGGTTATAGTTGTAAAAAGCGGTTTTTACAAATTAGATTCAGGTTATCATGCAGTAGTAACAAGATTTGGTGAGGTTCATCATGTTGAAACAGAAGAGGGTTTTAAATTTAAGATTCCTGTAATTGATAATGCAATTAAGGTAAATGTTGAAAAAAGACATAAAATGGAATATGGTTATAGAACTCATGTAGAAGGTGACGAAACAAGAGCACCAGAATATAAAGATTATAATTTAGAATCTTTAGTAATTGTTGAGGCTACAGGTGATAATTCATCTCTTATATTAACCGAATTAATAATCACATATAAGATTAATGATGCAGTAAGTTATTTATTTAATGTTGATGACGTAGAAGGCACAGTAAGATTAGCATTAGAATCAGTTTTAAGGGATACAGTAGCTAAACATACTAGAGACCAAGCTTTATTAGAAAAACAAGTAATTGATACTGCGATAATGCCAGCGCTTCAGAAAAAACTTAATGGATATGGCACGGGAGTTTTAGTTACCGAAGTTAAAACTCAAAATAATACATTATTGCCATCGGTTGAAGAGGCATATAGACAGGTTGAACAATCAAATCAAATTAAGAATAGTAGATTAGAGCAAGCTCAAAAATATAGAAATACTGTAATTCCAGCAGCAGCGGCTGAAGCTACTGCAGTTATTGAATCGGCAAAATCGTATAAAGCAAATGTTTTGGCAAATGCAAGATCTGAAGTAGCGCAATTTAATGCACTATACAGTGAATATATTATCAATCCAGACATAGTTAAAGAACAATATTATATTGAAACTATGATTGAGTTTTTGAAAAATAATAATATTGTTATAGATGGAACTTCAGGAGAAGGAATTTATAAATTCTATAATATGACAGAAGGCAATAGTATTCCAGAAGAAACAAAGGAAAAAATTGCAGAAAAAATTGTTACGACAGAAAAGGTTGAGGAGGAAAAGGATAATGAGTAAGATGAAAAAAGTTAGTCATTTAGGTATATTTTTGCTTATAGCAATAGTAGCATTATTCGTTTTTTCTTTATTTACTTTTACTATAAGACAGGATGAAGTAGCAGTTAAAAAACGTTTTGGTAAAATTACAACGGCTTATATTAGTTCGCCAAAAGATATAGATAGTATTAAGGCGGACTTAAATGAAAGAGGATATAAAAATGTTAATGTATCAGCAAATAAAGGTCTTAATTTTAAGGTTCCATTTATTGATACAGTAGAAAAATATACATCTAAATATATTACTTATACTTCCACAACTGAAACTATAAATACTCAGGATAAAAGAAAAATAGATATTCAAACTTATTCTCAATATAAGATATACAATCCTGTATTTGTAAATATAACTTTTGGGAATAGTAAAAGTGCAGTTTCTTCAGTAATTGATGATAGGATTGCTCCAGTTGTAGTTCAAATAGGTAACTCACTTAATTTTACTGACTTTTTTCAGCCAGATATTACAAGACCTTTATTAGATGAAAAAAGAGAAGAATTAAATGATGAATTAACTCTTCAGTATGGAATAGATGTAGTTGATATTGGTATTCATAGAAAGAATTTCCCAACTTCAAATATTAATAGTATTGAAAAGAAAATGAGTGAAGAAATTTTAAAAGAAAGTGAAGCACTTATAGCAATTGGTGAATCAGAGTATAATAAATCGGTTGCAGAAACTGATCGTATTAAAACAGAAACAGTTGCAAAAGCACGTGAAGAAGCTGCTGTAATTAAGGCAAATTCAGATAAAGAAGCGCTTCAAATTTATCAAGAATCTTTAAGAAAAGATTTAAGTTTTTATAAATTTATAAAGAGAATGGAAACATATAGAAATATTAAAGATACTACTATTTTCTTAAATAAAGATAATGAGTTCTTGAAAATGATTAATGGATACTAAAATATAAATAAAATATAAAGATAGGTTAGTAAATATTTATTAACCTATTTTTTTTATGAAAAATAATAAATGAAAGTGTAGAATAATGGAATTTTAATACAAATATAAATTTAGTTTAAGCATTTATAAATTATTTGTTTTTATTTAAAGATTGGTAAAATTTAAAATAAATAAAAAAAAGGTATATTTTCTTATTAATTGAGCGTATAATAAATGTGTTTGACATAAAAAAAAGGAGATGTACAGATGTTTAAACCAAAGTTATTTACATGTCTTAAGACATATTCAAAAGCTCAATTGATAAGTGATATTATTGCAGGGATTATAGTGGCAATTATCGCTATTCCACTTTCAGTAGCATTAGGAATTGCATCAGGAGTAAGTCCGCAGCAAGGCTTAATTACAGCTGCAATAGGTGGTTTTATTGTTTCATTATTAGGGGGAAGTAGGGTTCAAATTGCCGGGCCAACAGGAGCATTTGTTGTTATTGTGTATGGAATTGTAAGTGAATACGGAATAGAGGGACTTAAAATTGCTACAATGATGGCGGGAATAATTCTAGTGCTTATGGGGTTATTTAAAGTTGGTAATTTAATTAAGTTTATACCTTACCCAATAACAACCGGATTTACAAGTGGTATAGCTGTTGTTATATTTTCAACACAAATAAAAGATTTTCTAGGATTAAAAATAAGTGGTGTACCTGCAGATTTTATACCTAAATGGAAAATGTATTTTAGTAATTTAGATTCAATAAATTTAGCTGCATTAATTCTTGGAGTTGTGACAATTTTAATTTTAGTTTTATTGCCTAAGATAAGTCCTAAAATTCCAGCAGCGTTAATAGGAATAATCGTTTCAACTGGAATGATTTATTTATTTGATTTAAATGTTGAAACAATTGGTTCTCAGTTTGGAGTTATTGATAGTCATATATCTATGCCAAGTTTTTCGGGGTTTTCATTTAATAAAATTCAGTTACTTATGATGCCTGCATTTGTTATAGCAATACTTGGTAGCGTAGAATCATTATTATCTGCAGTTGTTGCAGATGGAATGATTGGTGGAAATCATAGATCTAATACAGAATTAATTGCTCAAGGTGTGGGAAACTTTTGCTCAGGTTTATTTGGGGGAGTTCCAGTTACAGGTGCGATTGCAAGAACTTCTGCAAATGTAAAATTAGGAGGAAGAACACCAGTTGCAGGTATAGTACATGCGATTGTAGTTTTTCTAATAATGATTTTATTTATGCCATATTTTAGTTATGTACCAATGGCAACACTTGCTGGAATTTTAATTGTAGTTTCATATAATATGGGCGAATGGGAAATGTTTACTCATTTAAAGAAATATCCAAAAAGCGATATTATAGTTTTTTTAACAACATTTTTACTGACAATTATTTTTGATTTAGTTTTAGCTATTGAAGTTGGAATGGTTTTATCAGCATTTTTATTTATGATGAGAATGGCTAATATATCTAAAACTTCATTTGTAGATTTAGAAATGCATCATACAGGAGATAAAATGAGATTTCCTAAAGATTCGTTTAGTCAAAAGAATATTATGTATTATGAAATTGAAGGACCTTTCTTTTTTGGTGCGGCAGATAAATTCTTACAGGCAATAAAGCAAATATCTAAAATGCCAAAAGTGTTAATTATTAGTTTAAAAGATGTACCTACAATTGATGCTACGGGATATTATGCATTAGAAAGATTTTGTGAAAATTGCGAAAGGCATAAAACAAAAGCATTGTTTGTTGGCTTAAATGATGAATTAAATAATAGATTAAAAAAATATGGATTTATAAAGAATGTTGGAGAAGAATGTTTCTTAAATAATATAAATGAAGCAAAGGAATATGCCCAAGAAATTATAGGAAATAAATAGAATGTTAAAAATATTTTAATGAAAGGTTTTTTATATTATTAAAATATGTTAAAATATAAAAGATGGTTGATTGAGGTATAGTTTTACTTTTTTGAAACTATAATTCGTATTAAATAAGAAAACTATGGAGGTGTAATATGGAAAGCTTGACGCTTTTAAAAAGACTTTCAGAATGCATGAGTATTTCTGGAAGTGAAAGTGGTTTGGAAGAAATATTGAAAGAAGCATTTTTACCTTTATGTGACACATATGAAAAAGATATTATGAATAATTTTATTTTTTTAAAAAAGGGAGCAGATAAAGAGAATGCCCCAAAAATAATGTTGTCAGGACATGGAGATGAAATTGGTTTAATGGTAAAAGAAATCGACAAAAATGGTCGAATTTTTATTGCACAAGCGGGTGGATTTGATCCTCGTACATTAATAGGACAACAAGTAAGGATCCATGGAGAAAGAGTCGTAAAAGGTGTTATAGCAGCACCAACACCATATTTTGATAGAGGAAGTACAGATGCATTAAAATTAAGAGAATTATACGTAGATACTGGTCTATCAAAAGAAGAATTAGAAAAAATTATTGAAGTGGGAAACTTTGTTAGTTTAAAAAGAGAATTTTGGGAACTAAAAAATAAACGAGTTTCGGGTAAAGCACTAGATGATAAAGCAGGAGTTTTATCGCTTTATGAAACTGCATTAGATTTACAGGGTAAAAAACACGATAGCGATGTATATTTTGTTATTTCTTCAAGAGAAGAAATTGGCGCAGATGGAGCAATGTTAGCTGCACATAAAATTAATCCTGATATTGCTATGGCAGTTGATGTTGGATTTGGTGAAACTCCAGATACACCTAAAGATGCAGCTATAGGAATGGGTAAAGGTCCATCAATGGCGATTGGCTCTAATATTCATCCTACAATAAACAATAAAATTATTGAAGTGGCAAAAGAAGAGAGGATTCCTTATCAAGTAGAATTTGCACCAAATGCTTCAGGTACTGATGGTTGGGCAATTCAAATGGTAAGAAGTGGTGTACCTTGTTTAGTTATTTCGATTCCACTAAGATATATGCATACATCTGTTGAAGTAATAGATATGGAAGATTCAAAATTAACTGGATTATTAATGTCAAGATTTATTCAAAAGATGAAATCTGATGAATTGGAGGCGTATTTATGTTATTAAAAAAATTAACAGAGTGCGCTGCGGTTTCAGGAAATGAAAAAGCAATGCGTAATCTTCTAAAAGAAATATTTGATGAAAAAAATATAAGTTATGAAGTAGATAGAATGGGGAATCTAATAGCCCACAAAGAAGGCAATAAAGAAAAACGTGTTTTAATATATACACATATGGATGAACCAGGCATGATGATTTATGATGTTGATAGTGCAGGGTTATTAAAGTTTATGAAAGTTGGCGGACTTAATGAAGAAGCCTTAATGAGTAAACAAGCAGTAGTTGGAGACGATTTAATAAAAGGAGTACTAGGAGCAAAAGCAATTCATTTGCAAGAGCCTTCGGAAAGAAAAAGGGTTTTAAAAAGTAGTTCTCTTTATATTGATATTGGCGCAAATGATAAAGAAGATGCAGAAAAATATGTTAAAAAAGGACAATATGCGAGTGTGTGTGGTCCATTAAGAGAATTAGAAAATGGATTTGTAAGTGGTAAATATTTAGAATCTAGAGTTGGAATTTCTTTAATAATGGATTTAATTGAAGAAAAATCAGATTTAGATATTACATTTGCGTTTACAACTATGCATCATGTTGGAAATAGAGGCGAAACTGTATTAATAGATAATAGAGATTTTGACTATAGCATTGGAGTTTGTGGAGCAGCAGCAAAAGACATTGAGTATGCTGATAAACAGGGAACTCAAATTGAAGTTACTAAAGGCAGTGGACTAAAATTAATTGATGGTCAAACAGTTTATCCTAGAAAAGTTTATAACTCTATTGTTGAATATTTAGATGAAAAAAATATTTCATATCAAACTCTTATTGAACCTAGAGAAAGAGGTGGCTTTGGAAGTATTCAAAAGCGTTCTAAGGAAATCAAAGGTACAGAAATCTTTGTACCAGTTAGATATGCAAAAACACCTAGTTCAGTTATGAGTATGAAAGATTATGAAAGTGCATTAAATATATTAAAAACCACTTTAGAGGGTATTGAAGGAGGCCGTATATAATGAATTATCAATTATTAAAATCATTGTGTGAGTGTTTTGGACCATCAGGATATGAAGAAAAGGTTAGAGAGTTTATTATAGAACAAATTAAAGATAATGTAGATGAATACTATACAGACCATATTGGAAATTTAATAGCTCATAAAAAAGGTAATGGAAAAAAAGTTATGATTGCTGCACATATGGATCAAATTGGCTTAATGGTAACAGATATTACTAAAGAAGGATATATTAAATTTACTAATTTAGGTTATTTAGCTCCAGAACAAACTATTTGTCAAAGAGTTAGATTTGAAAATGGAAGAGTTGGAGTTATTGGAGTTGAACATAAAGAAAATAGAAAAGGTTTAAAAATATCAGATTTATATGTTGATGTTTATGCAAAAGATAAAGAAGATGCCTTAAAGAATTTTAAAGTAGGTGATGTAGCTGTTTATACTCATCCAGCTGAAATATTAGAAGAGCATATTATGGCACCTGCATTAGATGATAGATATGGTGTGTTTATTGCAATTGAAACTATTAAAGCAATAAAAAATAATGATAACGATATGTATTTTGTATTTACAGTACAAGAAGAAGTTGGATTAAGAGGCGCAAAAACAGCTGCATTTAATATTCAAGCGGATTATGGTATTGCTTTAGATGTTACAATTAGTGGTGATGAATTAGGTGATAAACATGTTCCTATGAAAATGGGAAATGGTGTTGCTATAAAAGTTAAAGATAGTTCATTATTGGTTAATCCAATAGTTAAAAACTGGATGATTAATACAGCTAAAGACAAAAATATTTGCTACCAATTAGAGATATTAGAAGCTGGTGGAACTGATGGGGGTGCAATGCAATTAACAGGCAGAGGTGCTTTATCTGGCGTTTTATCTGTACCTATTAGATATGTACATTCAGCAAGTGAAATTGCAGCTAAAAAAGATATTGAAGCTTCATTTGATTTATTGTTAGCATTACTTGAAAAACCGATAAATTTATAAATTTTGATAATAAATTATTAAAATATTTTAAAGCGATTAATGAATATTTAGAGGTTCATTAATCGTTTTTTTTGATTAAAAATACTGTAAATTTAAAAATTAAACAAAATTATATAAAAAATATTTAAAAAAGCTATTTTATTGTATTTATTTTTACAAAAAAATGAAAATAGACTATTAAACTACATCAAAAAAATGTAAAATTATATTAGGTCATTATAAGGGGTGGATGAAAATGTATATAGATTTAACACATTGTTTAAATTCTAAAATACCAGTGTATCCAGGAACACCGAAAATTGCATTTAATAGAGTTAATACTGTAGAAGTAGATGGATTTCAGGAAACAAAAATTGATTTAATGTCACATATGGGAACGCATATGGATGCACCGGCGCATATGTTATCAGATGGGAAGTATTTAAATGAGTATGATATATCTAAATTTATTGGAAATGCTTATGCGATAGATGTGTCTAATAATAGAAATAATGAAATATCAAAAGGAATTATAGAAGAAAAACTTGAGAAAATTGAAGATATTGATTACTTACTACTATACACTGGATTTTGCAAATATTTTTTTGATGAAAAATATTTTAAGAATTTTCCGATTTTATCAAATGAAGCTACAGAATATATAGCAAAAAAAGTTAAAAAAGGAATAGGTATAGATGCTATATCTGTGGATCAAATTGATAGTAAAGCATTTAATAATCACAATATTTTGCTAAAGAATGATTTGGTTATTGTGGAAAATTTAAAGTGTTTTAAAGATTTATGTGGACAAATTTTTAAATTATATGTTTTTCCACTAAAATATATTGATGCAGATGGAGCACCTGTTAGAGCCGTTGCAGAAAGAGAGAATATTATATGAGAAAAATAGTGGATCAAAATGGAAAATTAGTATATGGAAATTTTGAAGATGCATTTGATTATATAAATTTATTAGAAGCAAAGAGAGCCTTAGGATATAAAGCACCTAAGTTTTGGAAAAACTTTAGACTTAAAGAATGGGAGGCCTTTCAGTTAGGAAATAAAGATTATTTTATTTTGGGAGCTTTATACAATACAAAAGTATTTGGAATGATCTATATTTCAATCTTAAATAAAAAAACAAATGAAATTGTAGTTTTTGAAAGAGATTTTCCTGCATTTTTATTAAAAAGCAATAATTCTATAAATGATTCTGTTTTTGAACATACTGGGAAAAATTATTATATTAAATTTATAAATCAAATAAATAAAAATAAACTTTCAATAGAGTTATCTATTCCATATAAGGAAAAAGGAATATCAGTTAAACTTAATGCGAAAATAGAACTACCAGCTAGTACAATTTGTCATCCATTTTATAAAAATAGGGGAGTTTATTCTTATAAAAATATGTGCTTTGCAGAGGGAATTATTGAAATTAATGGAGAGAAAAACGAATTTTATAAAAATGATTCAGTGCTTATTATTGATGACCATAAGGGATATTATCCATGGGATTTAAAATATGATTGGGTGACAGGATATAAAATTGATGAAAAAGGTCAAATAATTGGATTTAATTTAACTCACAATCAAGTTGAAAATAGCGAAAAAAACAATGAAAATAGATTGTGGATTAATGGGAAAATAAATTATTTGCCGCCTATTACAGTTAAGTATAGTGGAGAAAATTGGATAATAAAGGATTCAAAAGATAGAATAAATTTAGTGTTTAATAAATCTAATGAAACAACCAAAAAGAAAAATTATGGAATAATGTATGTAGATTATACTGCACCTATGGGTTCATTTAAAGGATTTATAGTAGATGATAATGGAAATAAAATAATATGTGATAATTGTTTTGGAATGGGAGAGCGAAAGAGGTATAGAATATAAGGGGTGAAAAAATGGAAATAGTAAAAATACAGGAAAAATATTTTTTTGAAGGAAATACAAAGCCATATAGCTTTAGAATTGATAAATTAAAAAAATTAAAAGAAAGTATAAAACATTACGAAGATGAAGTATTGGTTGCTTTAAAAAAAGATTTAGGAAAAAGCACATATGAAGGGTTAGCAACAGAATTTTTAGGTGTTTATGAGGAAATTGATTTTTGTATTAAACGATTAGATAAATGGATGAAACCTAAAAGAGTTAAAACACCTATGCATCAATTTGGAGCGAGATCGTATATTTTTAAAGAACCAAAAGGAATTTCTTTAATTATTGCACCATGGAATTATCCATTTCAATTAACAATGACTCCACTTGTAGGAGCTATAGCTGCAGGAAATACTGCAATAATAAAGGTTTCACAGAATGTACCAAATGTAAGAGAAATGGTTCATAAGATAGTTGAAAGAGCTTTTGAAAAGCAATATATTGTATCTTTAAAAGGTGATAATGAAGAAGTTAATAAAATCATTGATTATGGTGTTAATTATATATTCTTTACTGGAAGCCCTAAAGTTGGTAAAAAAATAATGGAAAGAGCCTCAAAAACATTAACACCAGTAACTCTGGAGTTAGGTGGAAAGAGTCCTGCGATTATATGTAAGGATTCTAATTTAGAAACTGCGGCGTATAGACTTGCATGGGGTAAGTTTCTAAATGCAGGGCAAACATGCGTTGCGCCAGATCATGTATATGTAGAAAAATCAATTGAGAAAGAATTTAAAACAAAACTTATAGAAGTACTAAAAGAATTTTATGGAGAAGATCCTCAGAAATCACCTGATTTTGGTAGAATAGTTAGTGACAAACAATTTAATAGATTGACTAAGTATTTAGATACAAAATGTATTTATGGCGGGAAAAGTAGTAGTGATGAAAGGTATATTTCGCCTACAATACTATGGGATGTAAAGGAATCTGATGAAATTATGCAAGAAGAAATATTTGGACCGATTTTACCTGTGATTTTATTTAATGATTTTGAGGTTCTTATTAATCGTTTACAAAAAAAACCTAGACCACTTGCTTTTTATATATTTACAGATGACAAAAATAAAAGCAAAAAAGCCATTGATACCATATCTTATGGTGGTGGATGTGTAAATGATACAATATCGCATCTAGCTAATAATAGATTACCATTTGGAGGAAATGGAAATAGTGGTATGGGAGCGTATCATGGATATGAAAGCTTTGTTTCTTTTTCTCATACAAAAAGTGTATTAATTAAAAATAGTAGAATTAATATAAAGCTAGCTTTCCCTCCATATGAAGGAAAATTAAAATGGCTTAGAAAATTTATAAAATAGGAGAATAAAATGAAGTTATTTAATGAATATATAGAAAGATTTTCAAGGATTTATATTAAAGAGGATCAAATTAAATTAATTGATAGTTACTTATTATTAGCTCAAATTTACAATGATAAAAGATTAGAATATTATCTTTTAATTACAAAGATGACATATAAAGAAGATTATATAAATGCTAATAGTTTAGCAAAAGAGGCTTTAGATAAATATGACTGCTATTATATTAAACATGGAGTTGCTGTTTTATATGCACTACAAGGAAAAACTAAAATAGCTTATGATATGTTTAAAGAAATAGTTAAAGAAAGACCTAATTTTAAATACAGCGTTAATGGTATTGGAATAGTAGCAAGAGAATTAAAAAAATATAAAGAATCAGAAAAAGCTTGCCTAGAAGCGGCGGAATTAGATTCTGAATTTGTGCATCCTTGGGTAAATTTAGGGGATTTATTTTTGGATATGAATGAAAAGGAAAAGGCTATTAAAGCTTATCAAAAAGCATTAGAGATTGATGAAAATATGCTTGAAGCAAAGGAAAAAATAGAACAAATTAAAAAATAATATAACAGCTTAGTGTATGTTAGGGGGATTATATGAAACTTGGAATTCCAACTCTAATAGAGCTTCCAAATATAAAGGCTCATTTAGAATTGTGTAAATTATGGGGATTAGATTTTGTAGAAATAAATATGACATATCCAGATTATCAACCTGAAAATTTAAAGGCAAAGGTAATTAGAGAATATAAAAGAAAATACAATATAGATTTTTCGCTTCATTTGCCAGAGGATTTAAATCCAGCAAGTTTTCATTCAGAAGTTAGACATGCTTATTGCAATAGGCTAGTAGAAATGATGTATTGGGCTGCTGAGGCTGAGGTTAAAGTAGTAAATGTTCATTTGCCAAAGGGAATATATATTAGTTTACCTAAGAGGAAGATGTTTTTATATGATGAACATTTTGAATATTATCTTCAATGTATGATTTCAGCAGTTGAAAGCATTATTCCCATTGCAGAAAAATATGGAATATCTTTTTGTATTGAAAACTGCGGAGATTTTGGAAATAAATATCAAAAAGCATTATTAGAAAGCGTTCTGCATCATAAACAGGTGGGTATAACTTGGGATGTAGGTCATGATTATAGTTCAAAGTATAAAGATTTTGAGGTAATAGATAAATATATTGACAAGGTTCGTCATATTCATCTTCATGATTCAAATGGACAAAGAGATCATCTTTCACTAGGAACAGGAGAAATTGATATTCCTAGAATATATAAATTTTCAGAAGAAAGAAATATAAGTATGGTTATCGAGGTAAAGAGTAAAAAGGCATTGATTAGATCTATCTCTCATTTAGAACAATTTAAATGATAAAGGAGCAATCAAATGGAAAAATATAGAATTCAAAAAAGTCGGCAAGCGGGAAATTATGTTACAAGGAATTCTAAAAGGATTAGCATTAGAAAAGTTAATCCTGTAAATGCTGCTGAAAAAACGCATCATTCAACTCAAAATGAAAGTTTTGGGTATCAAAGTGATATGTTCTATAATCATTTGGAAAATTTTAAGGAGAAATACAGAGCTTTTTTTAAGGCATTAGAAAATTATAATAGGGTTACTTCTGCTTCAATAGAAGAAAATTTAATTGAGCACATAGTTAATTGGTGTCAAATATATAATAACTTGGTTAAGGTAATAATAGATATTGATAATACTCAAAAAACTCAATATTATCTTAGAATTGAATCTTTTTGGCTTCAGTATGGAGAAAGAATAACTAGATTTGGGTTTTATTTTGATAATTTATATATTAATTATGATTTATTTATTTTAAAAGAACATATTAAAAAAAGAGATGAATTATTAGAAGAAGCATTTAAACCTAAAGCTAGATGGATGTTAAAATTATTTGAAGAATTTTTATATATTAAAACAGCAATCCAGACTCAAAGACAAAAAATAAAAGCTAGAGAGTCTGGAAAAGGTTTATTGATAGATACAAAGACATAAAATTATTCTTCTTCAGTTTTTTGAGAACCTATTTTAATAACTTCTTTCATTTTAGACATTACATGTTCATAACCACCTGGACTATGAGGAACTAAACAATCGCTGCAGTCTTTTATACCATTTGTGTATTTAAAATTACCGCCACATTTATCTTTTAGCATATAAAGTGGGCAATAACAAAAAAGACAGTTGAATTTTTCAGGATCATTTGTTTTATGACAAGGGAAAAATTCGCAGCTTTTATGTTGTGTAAATTTATAGTTTTCGGACATGCTATCACCTCTTTTCGTCATTAGTTTATCACCATAAAAATAAAAATGCTAGTAATCTTTTATGTAATAGAATGTTGTTTATATAAGTTAGGAGTAGTTATGTATAAAAAATGGTTGCAAAATTATTTAAAATTTTATTTATTTGTTTTTATAATTTTAGGTATTGGAATTCTTATTTTTGAAAAGGCACAATATCCTAGGAAAATATATTTTCTAATATTTTTATTTGGATATTTTATATCTATAGTAGGATTAATAAAAATAAAAAAAGAAAATTCCAAAAAATATTTATTTACTCTTATTTTTTCATTTTTCATGCTTATTTGCATGAATATTTTTTCGAGATTTGCAATAAATTATTTTTTAATCTTACTTCATTTACTACTTATGTTTACAACCGGAATAATTATTAGAAATAAAAAAATGTGGGTTTTCGAAGGAATTCAATGGCTTTACTTTAATTATATTTTTTTAACGGTTTTTTTGTATCAAAGAGATAATATTTATTTGATTCAAAGTTTCAATTTTGTCTTGATAGCATCTTTAACTATTGTAATAGCATTTATTACAGCTAAAATTATTAGAGATAGGGATGAAAGAGAAAATTTATATAAAGAATTATTAAAGGCACATAAAAAATTGAAAAATTATGCTGATGAAGTAGAAGAGCTTTCTGTATTTAAGGAAAGACAAAGAATTGCAAGAGAAGTTCATGATGCATTAGGCCATAGATTAACCGCACTTATTATGCAATTAGAAATAATTAAAAAACTTTCAAAAAATGAAACTAAAAAAGAAGCTGAAATTGGTTTAAAAACAGCAAAGACAGCACTAAAAGATGTAAGGCAATTGGTTAGCACTCTTAGCAAAGAAACAGTTTTAGAAATTTCGGATATTGATAAGTTTATTGAAGAATTTTCAAAAAGCCAAAAAGTAAATATAGATAAAAGATATAATTTATCAACTGAATTATCAGATGAACTTTGTATTTTTTCATTTTACAGCATTAGGGAATTATTAACCAATGCTTTAAAACATGCAAATGCAAAGAATATAGAGATTGAAATATCAAATAGCAGGGATGATTTTAAATTTCAATTTATAAATGATGGTTATATAAAAAAAGATATTGAAGTTGGTTTTGGACTAGAAAGCATAAAAAAACATTGCAATAGATTGAATTTAAATATGAAAATTGAAATAGATAAAGAGTTTAAAGTCTATATAGGAAAAGGTGAAATATGATTAGAGTTGGAATAGTTGAAGACCAAGTTTTAGTAAGAGATGCCTTAGCTAAATTATTAAATTATTCAGAAGATATTAAGGTTGTTTTTACGGCAGAGAATGGAGAAATTGCATTAAAAGAGATTAATAATAGCGTAATTGATGTATTGCTTTTAGACATTCAAATGCCTGTTATGAATGGAGTTTCGGTTATTAAAGAACTAAATAGAATAAAATCAAAATTAAAGGTTTTAATATTGACAACATTTGAAGATGAAGAATATATATCAGAAGCTATGGCTAATGGAGCAAAAGGATATTTATTAAAAGAATCTGGCTTGGATGAAATTGAAAAAAGTATTAATCAAATATATTTAGGTGGAGTTTATATGGATCCTAAAGTTGCAGGCATATATGTTAATTATGTAAATCAAAAGGAAAAACCAAAGTTTGAAATAGAAAATAATCTAATACCCTTAAGTGATAGAGAATTAGATGTAGTAAATGC
>Ga0193964_1000722_pt1 | contig 15489 bp, 16 predicted proteins | sample FB_7_MG_FD_140323 | JGI IMG/M metagenome (GOLD analysis project Ga0193964, IMG submission 140323) | Microbial mat bacterial communities from the Broadkill River, Lewes, Delaware, United States - FB_7_MG | ecosystem: Environmental > Aquatic > Freshwater > River > Microbial mats | place: USA... | reverse complement strand
GGAATAGGACTTACAAATGTGTTTAGAAGATTAAGAACATTTTATGGAGAAAAAACAAAGATTTTGATTGAAAGTGAAGAAGGAAAGGGTACTAACATAAAAATATTGATTCCTAATAAAAAGGGGGAATTGTATGATTAAATGTATAGTTGTAGATGATGAAAAGCTTGCAAGAGAGGAACTTATATATTTTTTAAGTGAAAGTAATGATTTTGAAGTCTTGGCTCAGGGTGAAAATGGAATAGATGCATTAAATTTAATTAATAAACACAAACCTCAAGTTGTTTTTTGTGATATAGATATGCCAATACTTGATGGGTTGAAAGTTGGAAAGGAAATAATAAACTTAAAATTTGATGTCTTTTTAGTATATGTAACTGCATATGATGAATATGCAATTAGTGCATTTGAAAATAATGCAATAGATTATCTATTGAAACCAATTAGGAAGGAAAGGTTTGAGCAAACACTTCAAAAAATTAAAAACAAAATAGAAAAAGAAAATATTCATAATAATATAAAAGTAGATAATATTTTAAATAAATTAAATAAAAATGACCCTAATAATTATATATGTCTTTATAGAGAAGGCTTAATTTATCCAGTAAAGTGTGAAGAAATAATTTATATTCATAAAGAAGAAAAAAGGATTAGAATTGAAACTATAAGAGGCATATTTGAAAGTAACAAATCACTAATAGAATTTGAAGAAGTATTAGATAAAAATTTGTTTTTTAAATGTCACAGATCATATATTATAAATATTAATTATATTGAAACTATTATTCCATGGTTTAATAGAACATTTAGAGTTAAATTAAAAAAAGTTAATGAAGAAATTCCAGTTAGTAGAAAACAGACAGCTGAATTAAAAGAATTATTAAAAATTTTTTAGGCTGTTTAAATGAATAATTGTACATTTTAGATATGATTTTTAGCATTTCAAGAATAAAATAGAAAAAAAACAATACGCTTTATTATACTTAAGTATAAGGGGGCGTATTTTATGTTGTATAGAGAAAAAATAAAAGATAAATTAATTAGCTACTATGATATCGACGAAAATGTTAAATACGGAAGTTACGATTTTGATTTTGTCGCAAAATACAATCAAAGAAACGCAAAGTATGTTTTAAGTAAGAGATATGAGTATTATGCATTTACAAATAATAACTATATATTATATAAAAAGTTAGATACTAAAATAACAAAAGATACCTTAGATGAAATAAAAAGTTTTTTAAGTGATTCATGTAAAAAAATAATTAAATATAATGACGAGCATATGTCTAGTAATTTAACGATAATCTTAGAAACTGAAATACCTAGAGATAGGGATTTAATTAAAAAAGTTCTTAATTTTAAATTTTACAAGAGTTTTGTATTTGGATTAAAGGGTTGGGTAAATGCTGGATTAGTTTTGATAGATCCTGATAAACAAGAGGGATTAACAAATAAAAGTCACAAAAAGGAACTTAAAAAATTTATTATCTAAAGGGGGAAATTATATGAGTTCATTGTTTCTAATTCTAATTGCAACTGTAGTTTTTTTGGTTGCGTATGTAACTTATGGTGCGTATTTGACAAAAAAATGGGGTATTGATCCTAAGCGTAAAACTCCAGCACATACCATGAGCGATGGAGTTGATTATGTACCTGCAAAAGCACCGGTATTATTAGGTCATCACTTTTCTTCAATAGCAGGAGCAGGCCCAATCGTTGGTCCTATAGGGGCAGCAATATTTGGATGGATTCCAGTATTTTTATGGATTTTAGTTGGATCTGTATTTTTTGGTGGAGTTCATGATATGGGGGCATTATTTGTTTCTGTTAGACATGAGGGGAAATCATTAGGTGAAGTAATTGGTGCTACTATAGGTAAGAGTGGCAAAAAATTATTTGCAATATTTGCTTGGTTAACGCTTCTATTAGTTATTGCAGCATTTACTAATATTGTTGCTAATACTTTTGTATCAGTTCCAGAAGCTGCAACTGCTTCAGTTTTATTTATTGCAGTAGCAATATTTTTTGGAATATTTGTTTACAGAAGAGGGGTCAATTTAGCAGTAGGAAGTGTAATTGGAGTAGCGTTGTTAATTTTAAGTATTTGGGTAGGAACCAAATTTCCACTAATGTTAGGGAAAACATCTTGGATGCTTATATTAATGGGTTATATATTTGTTGCAAGTGTTACCCCAGTATGGGTATTGTTGCAACCTAGAGATTATTTAAATTCATTTTTATTATATGCAATGCTAATTGGTGGATTTGCAGGAGTTATATTTATGAATCCAAGTTTAGAGTTAGCATCTGTAACAAGTTTTAAAATTGAGAATGCAACATTATTTCCAATGTTATTTGTAACAGTTGCTTGTGGAGCTATATCTGGATTCCATTCATTAGTTGGTTCAGGTACTACTTCTAAGCAAATTGATAGTGAAAAAGATGTAAGATTAGTTGGATATGGTTCTATGTTAATAGAAGGTATTCTAGCTGTATTGGCAATAATAACTGCAAGTTATGTAGGGGCAGATAAATTAAAAGAATTACTAGGAAATGGTGGACCAGTAAATGTATTTTCAAATGGTATTGGAGAATTTATGACATCAATTGGTATTCCTATGGAGACTGGTAAAAGTTTTACCGCTCTTGCTATTTCAGCATTTGCACTTACAAGTTTAGATACAGCAACTCGTTTAGCTAGATTTATATTCCAAGAATTCTTTGGGAAAGAATCTACTGCAAAACAACCAGTAATAACAAATAGATATATAGCAACATTTATTACAGTAGCATTAGGTGGAGCATTAGCATTTAAAGGTTGGAAAGAAATTTGGCCATTATTTGGTTCTGCAAATCAATTGTTAGCTGCATTAGCATTGCTTTCACTCGCAGTTTGGTTAAAACAAAATGGTAAGGGACATAAAGTTGCAAGTATTCCTATGGCATTTATGTTTATTGTAACATTAGTTGCATTGGTTCAGCTTATGATAGCTAATTTGGCAAATAAAATTCTTTTATTCTTTGCAGTTGCATTATTTGTTTTAGCAATAGTTTTAATTATACAAGCACAAAAATCATTTAAAAGTGTAGATAAACTTGAATAATTTATTTTGTAAATAATATTATAACTGTAGACAAAGTATTTAAACTTTGTCTACAGTTTAAGCAATTAATGGGGTGAACATATGCGATATATTATTTTGTTTTTTAAGAATTTGGCATTGTTTTTTAAGGGTGCATTTGATTTTCAAAATAAGGCAACAAATCACATTTCAAATGAAGCAGATGCATTAGATGATCAGTTTTTTTTATTATGCTTTGGAGACTATTTAGGACTTGATTTGCCAACAACATATTATGCATTAGAGTTATTACCATATTTAGGTGAAGATATTGAAAAATGGCAGAAGAGAATGAATAGTCAAAAATCAATTTGGGAACAAAAAGCAGGCCAATTGGATATGGATCCATAGGAGGTAATTATGGCAAAAATATTATTTTTTGGAGGAAAAGGTGGAGTTGGTAAAACAAGTTGTTCTACTGCATATGCAATTGCAAATGCAAAAAAAGGTAAAAAAACATTACTTGTTTCTACAGATCCAGCACATTCTATATCAGATTTATTTAATATTAATATAGGTTCATCAATAACTTATGTAAATGAAAATTTATTTGGAATTGAAATTGATCCTAAAAAAGAAAGTGAAGAATATATTAATCAAATTAAATCAAATTTAAGTGATATTATTAGTCCCATAATACTTGAAGAAATAAATAAACAACTTGATATGGCAAGTGTTTCGCCAGGAAGTCATGAATCCGCATTATTTGATAAGATTGTTGAAATAGTATTAGATGAGACCGAACAATTTGATACTATAATTTTTGATACAGCACCGACAGGACATACTATAAGGTTGCTTTCATTGCCAGAATTATTAAGTGGTTGGATGGATTTACTTATTAAAAAGAGAAAAAAGGGAATATCATTTAAGAAAATGATAAATAAAAAACAGAATGAAGATCCAGTATTAGAAATTTTAAATAGAAGAAAAATTAGATTTGAAAGAGCCAGAATTCTATTTGTGGAAGACAAAGATGTAACTTTCAAATTTGTTACAAATGCAGAAAAAATGCCGATTGAAGAAACTAAAAAATCAATAATATTATTAAATAAATATGGGATAAATGTATCTAGCATAATAATAAATAAAATTTTGCCAGATGAATCAAATGATGAATTTTGGAAAAATAAAAAAGATAAAGAGAAAAAACATATTTTAAAATTAAAAAATGAAATGCCAAATTATGAATATATTCAAATTCCTTTGTATAATAGCGATATGGATGAAGAAAATATTAATTTAATGGCAAATTATATATTCAATATTATTTAAATAAAGCAACAAGATTATGATGTTTTAAATAAATCTTGTTGCTTTTTAATGATTTGAAACGTAAAAATATTGATTTAGTTGTTATTTGGGTATAAAATATTAAAGTTGAATGTAAAAATGGTATTGTTAAGATTGGAGATTAAGGATGAATGGAGATAAGAGTATTTATTTAGAAAGTATCTCGCCAAATAAAAGATGGATTGTAAAATTTATAGATAATGGTAATTCAGGATTTTTGTATTTATATAAGTATAAACCAATGAATAAAGAACACACACTAATAGACTCTTTATGGATATACGATAGATTAGATCCACCTTTAGCAGAGGATGAAAAAATTGCAGTTGCTTGGAATGAAAATTCTAAAAGAGTGGGATTATTTGTAGATAATGAGTGCTGGGGATTCTTAGATTTAGATAGGGGAAGAAAAATGGCTGCACATAGAACAGAGCATGAACTTCTATCAATAGACAATTTAATTTGGAAAAGAGGGCTTTTAAATTTTGAAGGTGAGCAACTTAGGTTAGAACACGAAGCTAATTAGAAATATTTTTAATATAAATAATAAATAATTACAAATTATTAATTAAATTGACAAAATATTTATTTTATTATATAGTTTAAAAAAGGTAAATTTGATGATTAGAGAGAGTAAATGTACTGGGTGTTCTAAAGCGAGCCAATGATAGTGAGAGATTGGTGAAAGAAGGTATATTGAATGGTTCTATGAAAAGCAGTGTGAAATTTTAGTAGCATGAGTCGGGTGATATACGTTACAATATCAGGATATCGATTTTAATCCGTATCTGTAAAGAAGAAATTTATAGTATTACTATAGGTGGCAAGCATTTCGTCCTATTTTGGCGGGGTGTTTTTTTTATACTATAAATAATTAAGGGTGGTATAACGAGTATTCGTCCCTTTAGAATACTTGTTTTTTTTATACTTAAAAACAAAAGTAAAAAAAAGATATAAATAACAATATAAGGATGGTGTAAAATGGATAAAAAATTTGTAAATAATAAAGTGAAAAAAATTAAACGGCTCTATGCAACAAGAATAATTGAAAATATTGAATTAAATTTTGTGAATATATATGAAAAGTTAAAAGATGAAAATAGTTTTTACTATGAAAATTGTTATGAAGATAATAAAGAAGAAATTGCATATATTGGCAGGAAACCTATATTTGAAATTAAAGAATGCGATGGTAAATATATTAAATTCAAAGATTCAAAAGAAATTTTTGCAACTAATAAAATTGAAGAATTAGATAAAGTTATTGATGAATTTAGCATAAAAATTGATGATTATGATTTTTATTACGGAGGATATTTTGGATATGTCGGATATGATGCAGCCCTTGATTACTTAAATATTGAAAACAAAGTCAAAAATATTATAAAAATGCCTAAAATTCATCTAATTGATCCTAGTGAGGTTTTAATTTATCTAAAGAAACAAAAAAAAGTTATAATCATTGTTTATTCAGTAGATAAAGAAACACAAGATTTTAATAAATTCAGCTTAGATAAATTGGATTATTTAGAAAATATTATTTGCAATAAAACTATTTTAAATAGTGAAGAAATTAAAAAAAATCAAATTCAAATAATTGCAAATGATAATTTAGATTCATATAGTCTAAAAGTTAAAAAAGTCAAAGAGTATATAGAAAATGGAGATATTTTTCAGGCAGTTCCATCTCAAAGAAAATTAATTAAGGGAATAAATAATTCATTAGAAATATTTAAAAAAATGAAAATAATAAATAAATCACCTTATATGTATTATTTAAATTTTAAAGAAGGAAATATATATGGCGCATCGCCAGAATTATTAGTAAAACTTAAAAGAAATAAATATTATTCATGTCCAATAGCAGGTACTAGAAAAAGAGGAAAAGACTTAATAGAAGATTTATCGCTTGAAAGAGAACTTCTTAATGATGAAAAGGAAAATGCAGAACATATAATGTTAGTTGATTTAGCTAGAAATGATTTGGGGAAAATTTCAAAAGTGGGAAGCGTAGAAGTTTCAAATTTTAAAGAAATTAAAAAGTTTTCTCATGTAATGCACATAACTTCGATAGTTATTGGAGAAAAAGATAATAAATTTTCAAGATTTAAGGCATTATTAAATTGTTTACCAGCAGGAACGGTATCTGGAGCGCCTAAAAAGAGAGCAATGGAGATTATATCAGAAGTAGAAAAAGAAAATAGAGGAATATATAGTGGTGCAATATGTTGTTTTCCGCTAAATGGTGAAATGGATACATGTATAGCTATAAGAACAATTATAGAAAATAATAATATAAATTATTTACAAGCTGGAGGTGGTGTAGTTTACGATTCAAATGCCAAATTTGAATTTAATGAAACAAATCAAAAAATGAAAGTACTAATAGAATCGATTAAGGAGGGCAAAGATGATAATAATAATAGATAATTATGATTCATTTATTTACAATATCTATCAGCAAATTTCAATTTTATATAAAAAAGTTGTAGTTTTTAAAAATGATCAAATATCCATTGATGAAATTAAAAAGCTAGAACCAAAGGCAATAATAATTTCACCTGGTCCAGGAAGGCCAGAGAATAATGGAATTATATTGGAGTTAATAAATAAATTAAAGGGACAATGTCCAATTTTGGGAGTATGTCTTGGAATGCAGGCGATTGGAAAAGTTTTTGGTTCAGATATTGTAAAAGCTAATCAAATTAAGCATGGAAAAACTTCAGAGATAAAATGCGAAAAATCTAAGCTATTTATTAATATTCCAAATAAATTTAATGTGATGAGATATCACTCTTTAATTATTGACAAATCTTCAATATCAAAAGATTTAAAAATTATTGCAGAGGATGAAAAGGGAGAAATAATGGGAATTGAACACAAAAAATTACCGATATTTGGGGTGCAATTTCATCCAGAATCTATTTCATCAGAATATGGGAAGAATATTTTTGAAAATTTTATAAAAGTAGTTGGAGGTTAAGATGAAAAAATATATTGAAAAAATAAGTAAAGGATTTAATTTGGAAAAAGATGAAATGATTGAAGCAATGGATAAAATTTTTTCAAAAAAAATAAATGATATTCAAATAGCTAGTTTTCTAATCGCCCTTAAAACAAAAGGAGAGTCAATAGAAGAAATTTTGGGTGCAGCAGAATATTTAAAAAGTAAAAGTATAAAAGTTAATGCAAAAGAAAATGGGGTAGATCTTTGTGGAACTGGAGGAGATGGATTAAATACTTTTAATATATCTACACTTGCAGCGCTTATTGTTGCAAGTTGTGGAGTTTCAGTATATAAACATGGAAATAAATCAGTATCTGGGAAGTGTGGTAGTGCAGATATACTAGATAAAATGGGAGTTAATATTTTTTTAAATAGTAAAGAAATTGAAAAATGTGTTGATAAAACAAACTTTGGGTTTATATATGCACCATTATTTCATCCAATACTTAAAGAAATAGGACATATTAGAAAACAAATAGGAGTTCCAACAATTTTTAATATTTTAGGACCATTAATAAATCCAGCTAATGTAAAAATTCAATCTATTGGTGTGTATAATAAAAATTTAATTAGTAAAATGATAGAAGTTTTAAAACACCTTGGTGTTAAAAGAGCAATAGTTTTTTCAAGCGAAGAAGGTCTTGATGAAATAAGTACCTTTTCAAAAACATATGTTTCAGAGTTAGTAAATGGAAAAATAAGAGAATATATTTTAACTCCAAGTTGTTTTGGAATATCAAAACAATCTATAAAAGATTTAGAATGCAAAAAAATAGAAGACTATGAAGATAGTTTTAAAAATATTTTATTAGGGAAGGATTTAATTAAAAGTAGGAGTCCATTAATCAATGCAGCAGCAGCTTTATATTTAACGGATAAAGTATCTACTTATAAAGAAGGATACAAATTAGCACTAGATGCATTAGAAAAAGATAAAACAAAAAAATTGCTTATTAGTTATATTAAAGAATCAGGAGGTGAAATAAATGATTTTAGATGAAATTTGCAATTATACAATTAGAAGGTTAGAAAAAGAGAAAAAAGAAAAATTTGGTAAAATAATGGAAGAGTCAGAAAAAATAAACAGAAAAGCTTTAAATTTTAAAGAAATAATTTTGGCTGATAATCAATTAGGAATAATTGCTGAAATAAAAAAAGCGTCACCATCAATGGGAATAATTAGAGAAAAATTTAATGTAGAAGAGATAGTAGATAAATATAGCAATTCCAATATTCAGTGCGTATCTATTCTAACGGAACCTAAATTTTTTAAAGGTAGTAGAGAAATTTTTGAAAAGGCAAGACAAATAATAGATAAACCTCTTTTAAGAAAAGATTTTATTATAGATAAATATCAAATAGATGAAGCATATATTATGGGAGCAGATGCTATTTTACTAATAGCTTCAATAAATGATTATAAAAGAATAGAAGAATTAAATAAATACGCTCATTACAAGGGAATGCAAACTTTAGTTGAAATTCATTCAAAAGAGGAGTTAGAGAAAGTTTCAAATATTGAATTTGATATGTTAGGTATTAATAATAGAAATTTGAAAACATTTGAAATAGATATAAAAAATACAGAAAAATTGCTTAAATATGTACCTGAAAATAAGGTAATAATTAGTGAAAGTGGAGTAGAAAATAGAGAAGATATTAAATATTTAGAGTCACTAGGTGTAGATGGAGCTTTAATTGGAACAAGCTTTATGGAATCTTTAAATATAGGATTAAAAATTAGAGAATTAAGAGGTTTAAATGACTAAAATAAAAATATGTGGAATAAAAAGTTACGAGGATATAAAGTGGATAAATAAATATTTGCCAGATTATATTGGATTTGTTTTTGCAGATTCAAGTAGAAAAATTAGTTTATCTAAAGCTATTGAAATATCTAAAAAAATAGATAAAAGAATAAAGAAAGTAGGAGTATTTGTTAATGAAGAAATTGATTTAGTAAATAAATATGCAAGGGAATGCAAATTGGATATTGTTCAATTGCATGGAAATGAAGATCAAAAATATATAAAGAAAATTGAATATCCAATATGGAAGGCAACAAGAATTAAAAAAATTGATGATATAACTATTAGAAAAAGAAAATATATTTCTGGAGAGTTAATTGACTATTATAGTATTAATCAATATGGAGGTAGTGGAGAAAAAATAATATTAGATGGAATTGTAAAAAAAGAGGGAAAACCATTTATTATTTTAGCAGGGGGATTAAATTCTTTAAATATTAAAGAGGCAATAAAATACGTTAATCCAAATGTTGTGGATGTATCTTCAGGAGTTGAAACAAATATGAAAAAATGCACAAATAAAATAGAAAAATTTATAGAGGCGGTGCGATTATGATTGAAAAATTTTTTGGTGATTATGGTGGGCAATATGTAGCAGAAACATTGACTCAGCCGTTAATTGATTTAGAAAAGGCGTATATAAAAGTTTTAAATGATAATAATTTTTGGAATAAGTATAAAAAAACATTAAAAGATTATTGTGGTAGACCAACTTCACTTTATTATGCGGAAAATATTTCTAAAGAATTAGGTTGTGATGTTTATTTAAAAAGAGAAGATTTAAATCATACTGGAGCTCATAAAATAAATAATACAATTGGTCAAATATTTATTGCACTTGAAATGGGGAAAAATAAAATTATTGCAGAGACTGGAGCTGGACAACATGGAGTTGCAACTGCAACAGTTTGTGCTAAATATGGACTAAAGTGTGATATTTATATGGGTGAAGAAGATATAAAAAAACAAAATGAAAATGTAAAAAAAATAAAATTATTAGGAGCAAATATTATTCCGGTAAGTTATGGAAAAGGCACATTAAAAGAGGCAACAAGTGAGGCAATTAGAGGATGGATAAAAGAAGCTGATACTGCGTATTATCTAATTGGTTCAGTTGTTGGCCCATCTCCATATCCTCAAATAGTTAGAAATTTTCAGCGGATTATAGGAGATGAAGTAAAGAAGCAATTAAATGAAATGGGATTAAAGCCGACAATGTTAATTGCCTGTATAGGAGGAGGAAGCAATTCCTTAGGCTTATTCTATCCATTTTTAGAAGATAAAGAAATTAAATGTATAGGAGTAGAAGCATATGGTAAGGAATTAAAAAATTTTAATCATGCAGCTACTTTATTAAAAGGGTCAAAAGGTATAATACATGGGATGAAAACAATTGTGTTACAGGACAGATTTGGTCAAATTGATGAAGTTTATTCAATTTCTTCAGGGCTTGATTATCCAGGAGTAGGACCTGAACATGCTAATTTGTATGATTTAAAAAAAGTAGAATACATTGGAGTTGATGATTTAGAAGCAATTAAAGCATTTGAAAAATTGTCCAAGTTAGAAGGAATAATACCAGCATTTGAAAGTGCTCATGCACTTGCAGGTCTTTATAAAATTAAAGATAAGATAGATAAAAATGATTGCATAGTTGTAAATATATCTGGCAGGGGAGATAAGGATATATCTACATATTATAAAACAAAGGAGGAGAACATTGGATAGAATTAAGAGTGTTTTTAAAAATAAAGATAAAAATATTTTAATATCCTATATAACCGCGGGAGATCCAAATGCTGAAAAAACATTTTATTTTGTTTTAGGAATGGAAGCAGCTGGGGCAGATATTGTAGAAATCGGATTTCCATACAAGGATTCACCAGCAGATGGAAATGTAATACAAAAAGCAGTAACAAGAGCATTAAATAATGATATGGATGTAGAAAAATGTTTTGAATTAATAAAAAAATTAAGAAATCACACTGAGATACCATTAGTTGGATTAATTTATTATAATCAAATATTTTGTTATGGAGAAAAATTGTTTTTAGAAATGTGCGATAAGGTGGGATTAGATGGGTTAGTAATTCCAGATATGCCTATTGAAGATAAAAAAAAATGGTTAGAAAAATATGAATTTAATGTAAAATTAATTCCAATGATTGCGCCAACTTCATATGATAGAATAGACGATATTTTAAAAGTTGGAGATGGGTTTGTTTATTGTGTATCTAATAAAGGAGTTACAGGAACAAAAAAAACATTTGATCCTATGCTTAATAAAATAGTTAATAAAATTAAGAAAATTTCAGATATTCCAGTTGCGATAGGTTTTGGAATAAGTGATAAAGAAACCGCAAATAAAATGTGGAATATTGGAGATGCTGTAATTATTGGAAGTGCAATAGTCAATTGCATTGAAGAGGGAATTGTAGATTCAAGTGAACTTCAAAGAGTAAGTGCATTTATTGGTAATTTAAAATTGTAAAAGACAAAATAAAAGTGAAGATATCATAATGTATTTTCACTTTTATTTTGCAAAAACAATTTCTAAAAAATAGAATTTATAAAAAGAATAAATTCATTTTTATCATTATCATTTTGTTTAAATACACCACAATGTTCTAGACCGTTAACAAAAAATTTTGAAATTATTTTGTTAAAATAATCATTGTAATTAGTTATAAAATCATTTGATGTAACTGGGAATTCATTTATTAAATTTAAGTATATAGTGTTTTCTTTTTTAAATAAATTAAGTGAATTAGATTTAACGCTTTTAAGTAAATCGTCTTTAAATTTTCTTAATCTTTTTGGAAGAATAGCTACTCCCATAGCTTCAATTAGGCCTATATTCTCCTTTTTAACCGGGTGAATTTCTTTATGAGGATGAAATATTCCATCTGGATATAAATCATCACATCTATTATTTCTTAAAATTAAAATAAAAGAATATTTATTTTTATTTTTTCTAACAATTGGAGTGGTTGTATTGTGCAAAATATTGTCTGATTTAGATATAATATTCAAACTTTTGTTATTATAATTTTTCCATGCATTATGAATTTTGTATCCAAAGTTAATAAGAGAATCCTTGTTTTCACCAGTTAGTTTTATTGAAGACAAAGGCCAATTTAATAATTCTACAGTTATTTTATTATCTAATTTAAGTGTCTTTTTATAAAAAGAAATTGCTTTGTCAATTGGGAAAATATATTCTCCACCTTGGTAATGGTCATGTGAAAGCATAGAGCCTCCAACGATAGGTAAATCAGCATTAGAACCTATAAAATAATGCGGGAATTTATCTACAAAATCAAATAGTCTAATAAACGTTTCTTTATTAATATTCATTGGAGAATGAATATCATTAAAAATAATACAGTGATTGTTAAAATATGAATATGGTGAATATTGAAAATGCCATTTTTCATTATTTAAACAAAGTGGTATAGTTCTTAATATCGCTCTTGCAGGATGAGCGACATGACCTTTATAACCTTCATTTTGTGGACATAGAAAGCAAAGGGGATAATTATTAGATGGTCTTTTTTGCATAAGTTCGATTTCTTTTGGATCTTTTTCAGGTTTGGCTAAATTAATGCTTAATTCAATAGTTCCATATATTGAATTAGCTTCCCATTTAATGTTTTTTGATATTAATTTTTTCTTTATATAATTAGTATTAATTGAAAAATTGTAAAAATAAGAAGTTGCCGATTTTGGACTTTTCTTATATAAATTGTTAAAGGTATTAATAAATTCAGATGGTCTAGGCAATAGACAATTTATTATTTCACTTTCAAAAATATCTTTTTCATAATTAAATTTTGAATTTGGATATAAAAAATTAAATAGAAAATCAATACTTTCAATAAATTTACTGCTATTTCCATTTGTAATATTAAAATTATATGAATCTATATTAATATAAGAAAGTATTCTATTAACGCTGTAGTTTATATCACATGGATTTAATAATTTTTTTTCTAGTGCATATAAGATGATATTTTCAATTGAATTATTAAGCATGATAAATTTCTCCTGTAGATAATTTACAAACGCCATTACTTGGTATTGCCTCATAAATGGAAGGTTTTATATTTGTTTTTTCAAAATAAATGTTATTAATTTCATTTGAAAAGTCATCAAATATATTACTTTCAATTAAATGCACAGTACACCCGCCAAAACCAGCACCTGTCATTCTAGCACCTAAAACACCTTCTATACTTTTAGATATTTCTATTAAGGTATCCAATTCAAAACATGAAACATCGTACTTTTTTTGTAGTGAATAATGTGAATCAAACATTAAATCGCCAAAAAGCTTAAATTTATTTTCAGTTAAATAGTTTGATGCAAGCTTGGTTCTACAATTTTCTAATACGATATGATTTAGTCTTTTTATTAAAAGCTCAGAAGATAAATACTTATTGCATTCTTCTAATTGTATTGGTTTAATTTCGCCTAAATAAGATATATCCATTTGTTTTTTTAATATTTTAAGTATTTCACTGCAGCTATTAAATCTTTCATTATATGAAGAATTATTAAGAGATCTTTTTTTATTGCTATTAACTATAACTATTTTTTTGTTTTCCAAATTTAAAGGAGCATAAGAGTATTCTAATGAATTTGTATCTAGTAAAATAGCATTGTTTTTTTTGCCAAATGAAACAGCAAATTGATCCATAATTCCGCAACTAACACCAATGTATTTGTTTTCTGCAAATTGACAATCCAAAACCTGATTTATTAAAGGGGTGTTTAAATTAAAGAAAACATCCAACATATATCTAGTTACTACTTCTATAGAAGCACTAGAAGAAAGACCGGCGCCGGATGGGATAGTGCCATCATAAAATAAATTTAAACCATTACTAATTGAAATTTGTTTTGATTTTAATGTTTTTATAACAGATAAAGGATAATCGGCCCATGTGTTAGTTAAATCTAAAGAATCATCTAAATTAAATTCTAAAATGCCCGTAGAAGAAAATTGTTTAGAATAAAGGCATATTTTTTTATCACTACGTTTTTCGGCTAAAAGATAAGTACCATTAGATAATGCACAAGGTAAAACTAAACCACCTGTATAATCAGTATGTTCTCCTAATAAATTAACCCTTCCAGGAGCAAAAAACACCTCGGGTTTTTTAACATTATTAAATAGTTTAAAAAACATTTTAATTCTATTTTCCATAAAGTCACCTCAATTTGTATGTTTATTTAAGTTTATATGTTAAAAAAAGCATAGTCAATTTTATGAAGGAAGATTAATAATGTAAAAAATACCTTAAAGAAAATGAGTATAATTGGTAATTTATAAAAAAATTGTATTTTGAAAAATGTAGTGATAAAATAGAATTCAAAGAATATAGGAGGCAAATTTTAAATGAGATTTATATTAAAAAAGCAAAAAATTGTATTGTTTTTTATGATTTTAAGCATAAATTTATGTTTTGGATGTTCAAAAAATATTAAACGAAGTTATGAAGAACAATTAGTTTATGATTTTGAATTGGCTTTTTCAAAAATAAGTATATATAAAGATGGAAACCTAAAAAATTTTGATGGCTATGTGGATTCTGCCAATCAACTATATAATTCATTAATGGAATTAGAATACTCAGAATCTCAAATACTGATATTTATAGATTCTATTTACTCTTATATGTATACCGAAAATAAAGAAGTTGTAAATGTTCTAGGACGAGATTTATTAGGTGAAATTGAATTATTAGATTCAAAGAGAATTGGTTATGAAGGATTAAAAGAAAAATTTGAAAATATTAAGGGTTCAAATCCTTTAGCTAGTGCAACAGATTCAAAAAAAATTGTTGTTTGCAAAAATCGTGTTTTTTCAGATGAATATATTGAAGTTAAGGTTCTAAGATATAGCACATATGATATAGATAAAGAAATAATTCGAGCAATATCATATGTATTTGATTCAGGAAATTTAAAAATTTCATTTGCGGGTGTTAAATATAAAGATATAGATAGTATAGATAAAATACCTAAAGAGTATTTAGAAGAGGGATGGACAATAACAATTTAAATTATTGTTTAGTCCATATGCCATTTTCAAAAATATAAGTTCCTGCTCCATTTTTATCGTAAGCAGATTTAAAACTTTTTGTATTATTATCAAAAGCGTTTTCATAAATAGTGGTAAGGTTATTTCCAACGGTTATTTTTGTTATATTATTTCCCTTAAAAGCAGCTTCTTCAATTAAAGAAACTGAAT
>Ga0193964_1000718_pt1 | contig 15598 bp, 16 predicted proteins | sample FB_7_MG_FD_140323 | JGI IMG/M metagenome (GOLD analysis project Ga0193964, IMG submission 140323) | Microbial mat bacterial communities from the Broadkill River, Lewes, Delaware, United States - FB_7_MG | ecosystem: Environmental > Aquatic > Freshwater > River > Microbial mats | place: USA... | reverse complement strand
GTCTTGCCCTCTGCAAGCCCGGGAATTTTTGCCGCTGTGATGATCGGTCTCGGTCGTGCTGTCGGTGAAACGATGATCGTGCTGATGGCCACAGGAAATACCCCTATTATGGAGATGAGTATCTTCAATGGTATGCGTCCGCTATCGGCGAATATTGCTGTTGAGATACCCGAAGCTCCGCATGGCGACACTCTGTATCGAATCCTTTTCTTGTCGGCAGTTCTACTGTTTGTCCTGACCTTTGTGCTGAATACGGTTGCCGAAGTTGTTCGTGAACGATTACGGCGCAAATATGGCCGTTTTTAAACGTTTATCGTTACCAGTGAGAGATTTAAAACCGCACGTTTTTTTATGTAGTGTGCAGAGATTGAGATAATTGAGGGACTTATGAAACAATTTATAACCCGAGGTGAGCCGCAAGTTTGGTTGACGGCAGCAGCTCTTACCACCACCTTATTGATGGGCTTAGCTCTCATTGTTGTGGTTCTGGTGAATGGCCTAGGAACCTTCTGGCCTGCAAATTTAAGCCAGTTTAACATGACAAATGGTCAAGTGGTCTTAGGCGAAGTGTTGCAACAGGAACCGCATCCTGATGGTCGCGGTGACCGCATTCAGCTCAAGGTTGGTAACCGAGATCTCTACGGTATCGATTTTCGCTGGATCAGCGTCGCTGACTTTAGTGAGCAAAGCCAGCCGGAACAAGTGGTGTGTATTGAGCGCACTGAATACGGTAACTTTTATGGCGAATTGTTATCTGTCGTCGTACCGAAAGCTGATCGTTCTAGCGAGCAATCACTGTGGCAACAGTTACAAACGGGTCGCGATCTTGTTGCTCAGCAACAGGATGTATTGTCTGATCTGGCCGACGAGGTCAGTGACATAAGTCGTCAAATTGAAGTCCGGCAGATTACCGATCACCGTTTGGCCTATAAAAATGTATCAGAGAGTGACAGTGAGCGCTTGAATCTCAAAAAAGAGATTGAGTTGCTTAAGGTAGATTTTGCAGAAAAGTTAACCAAGCAACGCCAGCAGCGCCGTGTTCTGGAGGGATACTACGCTGAATTTGCCGATATGAACGGTCGCACTGTTCACATTGAGCTTGCAAACATTGTCCGTAGCTATCAGCCGAATCAGTTATCGTTATTTAGCTCCGCAGCAATTTACGCCGATAAATTACTCGAGTTGTTTATTGGTGAGCCACGTGAATCCAATACCGAAGGTGGTTTGTTCCCAGCAATTTTTGGTACGGTACTGCTAATTTTCGTTATGAGTATCTTCTCGTTTCCCCTTGGAGTGATCGCTGCCATCTATCTAAGTGAGTACGCTGGTGATGGCATTATGGTGCGTTTAGTCCGTATTGCTGTGAATAATCTTGCTGGCATTCCGTCTATTGTGTATGGAATTTTTGGCCTTGGCTTCTTTGTCTACGGTATTGGTAGCGGAATTGATGAACTGTTTTTTGCCGACCGCTTACCAACCCCCACCTTTGGTACTGGTGGTCTTTTATGGGCCAGTCTAACCTTGGCGCTGTTGACGGTTCCCGTGGTGATTGTGACCACGGAAGAGGCGTTGGGGGCGATCCCTGGAGGTATTCGCGAAGGCTCGTTAGCCCTTGGTTCCACCCGCTTTCAAACCTTGGTGCGTATTTTGTTGCCCATGGCATCACCCGGCATTATGACCGGCTTGATCTTGTCGATGGCGCGTGCTGCGGGGGAGGTTGCCCCGCTGATGATTACTGGTGTGGTCAAGTTAGCACCAGCATTGCCTCTCGATGGCGATTTCCCCTTCTTTCACCTTGAGCGCAAATTCATGCACCTTGGCTTTCACATCTACGACATCGGTTTTCAATCGCCCAATGTTGAAGCCGCACGGCCCATGGTCTTTGTTACGACTCTGTTGTTGGTGTTGATTGTTATCGTCATGAGTGGTGTGGCGATCCGTTTACGGAATCAGATGAAAAAGAAATATACCTTCGGTACCTTTTAGCCGGTCCGAATAGGAGATGATGATGAAAAATAGTCACAAAAAAACAGCGGTTAACACGAATCCGCTTGCTGATCCAGTTATCGAAGTGAGCAATTTAGATTTTTATTACGGTTCGTCGCAGGCACTGTTTGATCTTAATATGGTTTTCCCTCGCCGTCAGGTCACTGCTCTTATCGGCCCATCAGGGTGTGGCAAGTCGACCTTTTTGCGTTGCATCAATCGAATGAATGATCTGGTCGATGTCTCCCGCATGCAGGGTAGTATCAGTATTGATGGCACTGAGATCAATTCAGGTGATCTGGATGTGATTGAACTGCGCCGTCGCGTAGGGATGGTGTTTCAGAAGTCGAACCCCTTCCCGAAGTCGATCTACGAAAATGTGATCTATGGTTTACGTATTGCCGGTATCAACGATAAAAATGTTCTGGATGAAGCGGTTGAAAAAAGTCTCATCGGTGCAGGATTGTGGGCTGAGGTGAAAGACCGCTTACATGAGTCAGCTCTTGGTATGTCTGGTGGCCAGATGCAGCGGTTGTGTATTGCCCGAGCTATTGCCGTCAATCCTGAAGTGATCTTGATGGATGAGCCCTGTTCCGCCCTCGATCCGAAATCAACGGCACGTGTTGAGGAGTTGATTAAGGAGTTACGCGATGATTTTACCATTATTATCGTTACCCACAATATGCAGCAAGCCGCGCGTGTCTCGGACTATACCGCCTTTCTTTTTGAGGGGGTACTGGTTGAATACGATAAAACCGATAAGTTGTTTGTTAAGCCTGCCCATAAGCAGACGGAAGATTATATAACGGGGCGTTTTGGTTAGGGGACAAATGAGTGCTTGCGGTCATCACGCCGCTTAAAAATTTTGAAGCAGAAAAATGTAGAAAGGTCCAAAGATGATGGCTATCCATTTACAGGAAGAGATGAACCATTTGAAACGCTTGGTGCTGACTCAGAGCAGCTTGGTTGAAGGGAGTGTTCTCAAATCCGTACAGGCTTTAGAGCGTGGCGATACCGCTTTAGCAACTGAGGTGATTCAAGTAGATCAACTGGTCAATCGCCGTGAGGTCGAACTAGAAGAGGAGTGCTTGAAAATTTTAGCTCTGCATCAACCTGTTGCGACTGATCTGCGCTTTATTATTTCAGTAATAAAAATTAACAGTGACTTGGAGCGTATTGCCGATGTTGCCGTCAATATCTCCAAGCGGACTTTGGCATTGGATGCTGTTAATAGCAGTGAGCCCCCCTTTGATTACCCATTGATGGTCTCTCGGGTGGTGGCAATGTTTAAAAAAGGGTTAGACTCATTGGTGACTCTTGACGCTATTGCCGCACGAGAGGTTATTTCTGAGGATGATCAAATTGATGATATGCATCGTCAAACTTACATCCACGTCAAAAATCAGATTCGCACTTCACCCCATTGTTTAGAGGGGATGTTGTTGTGGTTGGCAGTTTCGCGGCACCTAGAGCGTATTGCTGATTTGGCGGCACATATTGCTGAAGATGTAGTGTATATGATTGATGGAACAATCGTTCGCCATAACAGCAACAGTTAAAGGGTTTAGTGCGTGGCTATAGCGGCTTTTGCTGTTTAGGGTTGGTTAGAAATGGGGTTGGTTTTTAAGGGAGTTGGGTGCGTTTAGTGCATTTTTGTTGTGGGTTAAGTCATTTAACTCATTGACAAGTGCGTAGAAAGGTTGTAGACAAGAAGACAGTTCACGTCTGCCGAGGCAGCGTTTGTTAGTATACTTTTCTAAGGTTTTCCCAATAAAAACTTCATCTCGCACTTCCCTTTCACTCTAAATCCGAGGGCCTGTTGCCTGCAACGGTACTTTCTGTGATCGTTGTCGCGCTGCAGCACACTAATGAAAAAAACAGACAGTAATAAAACGACCGAGACTAAGAAGCCGACTGTAATAAAAAAGTCAACTGAAGCAAAAAAAACAACCGAGACTCGAAAGCCGACTGAGGCTCGAAAGCCGACACCGCGGCCTCGTCCTGCTAAGAGTGAAGTTGAACCAGACGGTTCAGCCATGCACTTGAAGGAACTCAAGGCGAAAAAGATCACCGAACTGACCACCATTGCTAACGACCTTCGTATTGAAGGGGTGGCGGGGATGCGTAAACAGGATGTGATCTTTGCGATTCTGAGTTCAACCGCAGCTAAAAAAGGGGCTATTTTTGGTGAAGGGGTGTTAGAGATCCTACCCGATGGCTTTGGTTTTTTGCGTGCGATTGATGCGAACTATCTTCCTGGCCCCGATGATATTTATGTCTCCCCATCGCAAATTCGTCGTTTTAGTTTGCGTACTGGCGATACAGTGTCAGGCCAGATTCGTCCACCTAAAGAGGGTGAGCGTTATTTTGCGTTGCTGAAGGTTTCGGAGATTAACTTCGAGGATCCAGCTGTTGCGCGTAAGAAAATCTTGTTCGACAACCTGACCCCTTTGCACCCTGATCAACGTCTGATCCTTGAAACCACTAGTGATAATCTTCCCATGCGTGTTGTGGATTTGGTGTCACCAATTGGTAAAGGACAGCGTGGCTTGATTGTTGCGCCACCACGTACAGGTAAGACAGTTCTGCTGCAAAATCTTGCTAATTCAATTACGACTAATCATCCTGAAGCGTATCTTATCGTGCTGTTGATCGATGAGCGCCCTGAGGAAGTCACCGAGATGCAACGTTCGGTACAGGGCGAAGTGGTGTCATCAACCTTTGATGAGCCAGCGACCCGCCACGTCCAAGTTGCAGAGATGGTGATTCAGAAGGCTCGCCGCTTGGTGGAACATAAGCGCGATGTCGTCATTCTTCTCGACTCAATTACCCGCCTTGCTCGTGCGTATAACACCGTCGTACCATCAAGTGGTAAAATTCTCTCTGGTGGTGTGGATTCAAATGCACTGCATAAGCCTAAGCGCTTTTTTGGAGCGGCGCGTAACGTTGAAGAGGGTGGTAGCTTAACCATTATTGCCACGGCATTGATCGACACTGGTAGTAAGATGGATGAGGTTATCTTCGAAGAGTTTAAGGGCACTGGTAATATGGAGCTGGTTCTTGACCGTCGCTTGGTCGATAAGCGTAGCTTCCCAGCCATCGATGTCAATAAATCGGGTACCCGTCGCGAAGAACTTCTTCAAGACAGCACAACGCTGCAACGGATGTGGTTGCTGCGCAAAGTGTTGACCACCATGAACGTCGTAGACAGTATGGAGTTTATCCGCGAAAAGCTGGTAGAAACCAAAGACAATCAAGAATTTTTAGATTCAATGAACCAGTAATAAGCGCGACAATTCAGCACTGTAACCAATAACTGCTTGCATAGTTGTGCTAAACGGTGTATGTAACGCTATTGACCGTTTAAGATTATTCTGCCTGTACAAAGCCAGGCGCTAACAAGGAGAAACACCATGAAAGAAGGTATCCACCCTAAGTACGACGACGTTACCGTTAAATGTCACTGTGGTAGCACATTCGAAACACGTTCAACTGTTTCTAAAAACGGTGAGCTAACCACTGAAATTTGCTCTGAGTGTCACCCATTCTACACCGGTACACAGAAGCTGATGGATACTGCTGGTCGTATCGAGCGTTTCCGCAAGCGGTACTCACAGAAGTAAACTTCGCACCATTGTTTTCTTCGACACTTTGGATCAGCCGCAGGGGCATTTTGTCCCTTGCGGCTGTTTCACGTTGATTGGTAGGCTGTTTTTCTACCTCAACTCATTGCAGGGGGCGTGCTTTTAACCCCGTGCAAACTCACCGATTCAGAGGCTGCATTCATGCTCGTACAGTTGCTGACCCACACCCCTGAGCCAGAGAAAATTGCCGCTGCGGCAGCTCGTCTATGCTATTCCGATTCTGGAATTGATGATCTTTTGTCGGCACCTGCTGAACAACATGCACGGCTTATCGAAAAAATTCTCTCCCTTGGACATTTCTCCGTTGTTGAGCATGTCAGTTTTAGCTTTGGAATTGAGGGCATTAGTCGGGCGTGTTCGCACCAATTAGTCCGCCATCGTTTGGCATCGTTTTCACAGCAAAGTCAACGTTATGTAGCCAATGATGCACCGTTTCCAGTCGTTGAACCGCCAACTTTGCAACAGCATCCTGCGTTGCAACAGCGTTACCATCAACTGTTCGATGAGGTGCACCAACTTTACCGCGATCTGCTTGATGCAGGAATACCCGCTGAAGACGCGCGCTTTGTGCTGCCGAACGCCGCTGAAACCAAGTTAGTAATGACCATGAACGTGCGTGAGCTACACCATTTTTTCAGTTTACGTTGCTGTCGACGCGCGCAATGGGAAATTCGTGCCATGGCTAAAGAGATGTTGATGCTCTGCCGTGATGCGGCACCGCTCCTGTTTGCTGATTCGGGGCCAGGTTGTCTGCGAGGGGCATGTCCTGAGGGTAAGATGTGTTGTGGTCACGTTGCTGAAGTTCGTGAGGAATACGCCAATTAGGCAATCCATCACCGTAGGCTCTTTATCGGGTCAAATTGATGATGAAAAATGAAACAACATCACTGCTGATGCTGTTTTGATATGTGGAACATTTTGTGTTTCCGATAGGATAAATGACCGTGGCTATTTTTGATAAGCTTGAAGAAGTTATTGACCGTTTTATGGAAGTGGAAGGCTTACTGTCCGATCCGACGGTATTGTCTGACCAAAATCGTTTTCGTGAATTAACTCGTGAACATGCGGACCTTTCCGAACCTGTTGAGGTCTATCGTCGATATAAAACTGTCAAGCAAGAGATTGAAGATAATCGCGAGTTTTTACGCGACGATGATCCCGATATGCGTGAGATGGCTCGTGAAGAGCTGCCCGAGCTTGAAAAAGAGGGTGAAGAACTCGCTCAACGCTTAACGGTACTGATGTTGCCGAAAGATCCCAACGACGGTAAAAATATTGTCCTTGAAATTCGCGCCGGAACCGGTGGTGATGAAGCAGCGCTGTTTGCTTCGGACCTCTTTCGTGCCTACAGCCGCTACGCTGAGCGTAATCGCTGGAAGGTCGAGATCATGAGTTCATCGGAGTCTGGTGTTGGCGGCTTTAAAGAGGTGATCGCTATGATCACTGGGCAAAACGTTTACTCAAAGCTTAAATACGAGAGTGGCACACACCGCGTCCAACGTGTTCCCGATACCGAGACACAAGGGCGAATTCACACCTCAGCCTGTACTGTTGCGGTACTTCCTGAAGCCGAAGACGTTGATCTCGATATCGACCCGAGTGATCTTCGTATTGACCTCTATCGTGCCTCGGGTGCGGGTGGTCAGCACGTTAATAAAACCGAATCTGCTGTGCGAATTACTCACGTACCGACGGGGGTGGTTGTTGCCTGTCAGGATGAAAAATCACAGCACAAAAATAAAGCTCGGGCGATGAAGGTTTTGCGTTCGCGTATTCTCGATGCCATGCAAGCGGAGCAACATGCTCAGATGGCTGCTGACCGTAAGAGTCAGGTTGGTAGTGGTGATCGCAGTGAGAGGATTCGTACCTACAACTTCCCTCAAGGTCGCTGTACCGATCACCGTATTGGTCTGACACTGTATAAGCTTGATGGCATTATGCAGGGTGACCTAGATGAGATTTTTGACGCGTTGACCACTTACTACCAGGCCGAGATGATGGCTGGTCAGGACGACGAGTGATCGAGAGTTGGACTGTCCTTAAAGTCTTGCGCTGGACCACTGATTATCTCGACGGCAAAGGGATAACAAGCCCGCGCCTTGATGCTGAGCTGTTGATTGGCTCAGCCTTGGACAAGGATCGCGTTGGTTTGTATTTATGCTATGACCAGCCCCTTGAGCCGACCGAACTCGCTGAGATCCGTCAGCTTGTTACTCGGCGGGCGAATCGCGAGCCGTTGCAATACATTTTGGGCCATACTGAATTTTGGTCGTTACCGTTTAAGGTCGCTCCGGGGGTGTTGATCCCGCGTGGAGACACTGAAATTTTAGTTGAAGAGGCGATCCGTTTACTTGAAGACGCTGAACCGTCAGATCAGGATGAAATTCTTGATGTCGGTACAGGCAGCGGGGCCGTTGCCATTGCTTTGGCGCATACCTTCAAACAGCGCTGCTCGGCTTTTAACGTTACGGCCATCGATATCAGTAATGATGCTCTGACTCTGGCACGGCATAATGCGCAACAAAATGAGGTGGCTGATCAGATCCATTTTAAACAGCACGATATGGCTCATCTCGATCAGCTTGCAGCGGCAACAGGTTATCGGTTGATTGTTTCAAATCCGCCGTACATTACCAGTGCTGAAATGGTGGAGTTGATGCCTGAAGTGTTAGAGCACGAACCTCATCTAGCTCTAGAGGCGGGTGTTGATGGCTTGCAATGTTATCGATTGTTGTGTGCGCAAGCGATATCAGCGTTGCAACCCCAAGGTTGGTTGGTGGTTGAAGTTGGTGCAACTCAGGCAACAGTTGTTCAAGAGTTGATGGAGCAAGCTGGCTTGATAGAGACCTTTCAACGCCAAGATTATGGTGGTAATGCGCGAGTGGTGGGCGGTCGCTCCCCCGAAGCAAAACCCACAGTATAGCGAGGAACAGATTGAATAAAATTGTTATTCATGGCGGTAACCCGTTAAGGGGAACCGTACAAGTAAGTGGTGCTAAAAACTCAGCCCTGCCACTGCTGTGCGCAACATTATTGACGGGTGGCGATCATCGGTTAAGCAATATCCCTCAGTTGCGTGATATTCGCACGGTTTTTGAGTTGTTGAAAACTCTTGGCGCTAATGTTGATATTGATGGCGATAACGCAGTGATTAACGCTGATGGTGTTGAGAGCGTCGAAGCTCCTTACGATTTAGTTAAAACTATGCGCGCCTCGGTGCTGGTGTTAGGCCCGTTGTTGGCACGTCATGGTCATGCACGGGTGAGTTTACCCGGTGGCTGTGCTATTGGCGCTCGACCTATCGATCTTCACCTTAAAGGTTTCGCGGCAATGGGCGCAGAGATCTCACTCGATCACGGTTATGTCGAAGCTCGGGTTGATCGCTTAAAGGGCGCGACCATCTATTTTGATATGCCAACCGTTGGCGGTACCGAAAACTTGATGATGGCGGCGACTCTTGCCGAGGGAACCACCATCCTCGAAAACGCAGCCTGCGAGCCAGAAATTGTTGATCTCGCTCAGGCACTTAACGGTATGGGCGCGCAGATTCGTGGCGCTGGAACCGATACCATCACCATCGAAGGAGTTGATGAACTGCAGCCGATGGATTATCGGGTGATGGCGGATCGTATCGAGGCTGGAACCTTTATGGTTGCTGCAGCGATGACCAAAGGCGATGTGTTGGTGAAAGATGCCGACCCCGTTTGCCTTGAAGCGGTGATAAGTAAGCTGCGCGAAGCTGGGGCGCAAGTTGATCTGTGTGACGATGGCATTCGTGTTGTTGGCGTGGAAGAGATCTTACCGATTCAGATTAAAACCAGTCCCCACCCGGGCTTTCCGACCGACATGCAAGCGCAATTTATGGCGATGTTGACCCTCGCTAACGGCACCAGTGTTATTGCGGAAAATGTTTTTGAAAACCGCTTTATGCACGTGTGTGAATTACAACGTTTGGGTTCGAATATCCGTATTGATGGTAAGCAAGCGTTAGTTGAAGGGGTGGATATGCTCCTTGGCGCACCCGTTATGGCGACTGACTTGCGCGCAAGTGCTTCACTAGTTTTAGCAGGACTTGCAGCCGATAATACCACTGAGGTGTCACGTATTTATCATCTGGATCGTGGCTATGAGCGCTTAGAGGAAAAGTTTCTTGCTCTAGGAGCCGATATAAAACGTGTACCAGTAGAATAAGCAAAATTGGTAAAATTGAACCACCCGTTGAACGGACGATAAGAACGATACATTATTCCATGCGATTGAATTCAAAACGAGGATACGACCATGAGTGATTACATCACCTTTGCCCTCCCTAAAGGGCGTATTTTGCAAGATTCAATGGAGCTTTTTGCCAAAATCGGTATCACCTGCCCCGAAATGGAGGAGAAAAACCGCAAATTGGTGTTTGAGAACAAAGACGATAAATTCCGCTTCATGGCGGTACGGGCCACCGACGTTCCCACCTATGTTGAATATGGTTGTGCTGATATTGGTGTTGTCGGTAAGGATACCCTGCTCGAGCAGATGAAGGATCTTTACGAGCCTCTCGACCTGAACTTTGGCTACTGCCGCTTGGTGGTTGCTGAGCCAAAAGAACTCCGTGAGCAGGATGATCCGGCAACGTGGTCAAATATTCGTGTGGCGACAAAGTATCCGAACGTCACTGAAAAATATTTTGCTAGCAAAGGGATTCAAGTCGAGCTGATTAAGCTCTATGGTTCCATTGAGTTAGCACCATTGGTCAACCTTTCAGAGCGCATTGTTGACCTTGTTTCAACAGGGGCTACTTTGCGAGACAACGGTATGGTTGAGGTTGAAACCATTGCTGAAGTGACCACCCGTCTGATCGTTAACCGTGCCAGTTTGAAAACCAAGCATGAGCGGATCAGCAAAATTATTAATGACCTCGAAAAAGTGATTCGCGATACACCGAAAATCTCTGAATAGGGAGGCGAACAATGATCAAATTACTCCGTTTTGATGATACCGATTTTGCCGCAGCCTTCGCCCACATTGAGCACCGTGCGGAAGAGATTCCAGCGGGAATTGATGACACCGTGCGCGAAATTTTGGCAGCCGTACGTCAACGAGGTGATGCCGCGGTATGCGAGTACACCAACAAATTTGATCGGATGGATATCACTGCTGCAGGCTTAGAAGTGACAGAAGAAGAGATTCAACAATCTGTTGAGCGGGTAACAGCAGACGATTACGCTGCCCTTGAGTTTGCCGCGCAACGTATTCGCGATTACCACCGTCGTCAAAAGCAAGAAACATGGATGTCTACAGATGAAAACGACATCATGCTCGGTCAACTTGTCCGACCACTTGATCGTGTTGGTATTTATGTTCCCGGTGGTAAGGCAGCTTATCCGTCATCGGTGTTGATGAATGCCATCCCTGCACAGGTTGCAGGCGTTGAAGAGATCATCATGGTGGTACCCATGCCGGGTGGTGAGGCCAACGACCATGTTTTGGCCGCAGCGCACATTGCCGGCGTTCACCGTATCTTCCGTGTTGGTGGTGCACAAGCTGTAGGTGCTTTAGCCTATGGCACCGATACCATTCCACGGGTGGATAAGATCACTGGGCCGGGTAACATCTACGTGGCAATGGCAAAAAAAATGGTCTTTGGTCAGGTCGATATCGACATGATTGCTGGGCCGAGTGAAATTTTAGTGGTGAACGATGGCAGCGGCAATGCCCGCCATTTAGCCGCTGATCTGTTGTCACAAGCAGAGCACGATGAGTTAGCGTCATCGGTTTTGGTGACCACCTGCGATAAGATGGCCATTGCTGTGCAAGCGGAAGTGGAGAAGCAACTCGATCTGTTGCCACGTAACGCCATCGCCCGCAGTTCTATCGATAATTACGGGGCGATTATTGTCGCCGATAAGATTGATCAAGCTATTGAGTTATGTAATCGCATTGCCACCGAGCATTTAGAACTTGCCGTGGATAATCCGTTCGATTTACTGCCTCAAGTACGACATGCGGGCGCGATCTTCATGGGGCACTATACCCCTGAGGCTTTAGGTGACTATGTTGCCGGACCAAACCATACTTTACCAACAGGTGGTACAGCACGTTTTTATTCGCCGCTGTCTCTTGATGATTTCGTTAAAAAATCGAGTTTAATCTGTTGTTCAAAGGCTGGCTTGCAGCGTTTAGGGCCGCAAACCGTACAAATTGCCCAGCTTGAAGGGTTAGATGCTCATGCACGTTCGGTGAGCCATCGTTTAGAGGATCTGTCGTCTTAATTGTTCGATTATCTGTACGTATAAATACAAGGGAGAGTGTGTATGTCACGAACCGCCCATATAGAACGTCGCACCGCAGAAACCAGTATTGACCTGACTTTAAATTTAGATGGTACAGGGGAGGGAGAGATCTCTACTTCAGTGCCGTTTTTAGACCATATGTTGATGTTGCTCAAAGGGCATGGCTTTTTTGACCTCAATTTACAAGCTCAAGGTGATGTGGAGATCGACGATCATCACACGGTTGAGGATATTGGCATTTGTCTCGGTGAAGCCTTTAAGCAGGCGCTGGGTGATAAAAAAGGGCTGCGTCGTTATGGTCGTTGCACCATGCCGATGCATGAAGCACTGGCCTCCATTATTCTCGATTTTTCGGGGCGACCATTTCTTGTTTTTAATGTCGATCTGCCGAAAGCAAAAGTGGGGAATTTTGATACCGAACTGGTTGAGGAGTTTTTTGTCGCTTTTTGTAACCATGCTGGGGTTAATTTGCACGTCAATCTCGCTTATGGCAGTAATTTGCACCACATCATTGAAGCGATCTTTAAAGGTTTTGGCCGCGCTCTTGATGAGGCCAGTCAAAGCGATCCACGCATCACCGGTGTGATGTCGACCAAAGGGAAATTGGAATAGACGATGATCACTATTATCGATTATGGCATGGGTAATCTGCGCAGTGTGCAAAAGGGCTTCGAAAAAGTGGGCTACTCTGCACAAGTGACCGATGATCCCAAAGTTGTTGCGCAAGCGGACCGCTTGGTTTTACCGGGGGTTGGTGCCTATCGCGACTGTATGGCCAATTTGCGTGACGGTGGTTTTATTGAGCCTATTCAGCAATTTGTTGCTTCTGAGCGGCCATTTCTTGGTATCTGCTTGGGATTACAGATGTTGTTGACCGAAAGCGAAGAATTTGGCCACCATGAAGGGCTGAATATTATCCCCGGACGTGTGCCACGTTTTGCTGAAGATATGCAGATCACTGGTGTCAATGGCCCAGAGATTTTGAAAGTACCCCACATGGGTTGGAACCGCATTCAGCACACCGATATCCCGTTGTTCAAAGGGGTCGAGCAGGGTAGCTACGTCTATTTTGTTCACTCTTACTTTGTGCAGCCAACGGATCAAAGTGTTGTCGCTGCAACCACCGATTATGGCATTGAGTTTTGCAGTGCTATTTGCCGCGATAACGTGATGGCGACACAGTTTCACCCTGAAAAGAGTCAGCAAGTTGGCCTGAAAATGTTGAAGAATTTTGGAGAGTTATAGATGATTGTCATCCCTGCAATTGACCTAAAAGATGGTGCCTGCGTTCGTCTCGAGCAAGGCTTAATGGAACGCGATACCGTTTATTCAGATGATCCAGGTGCTCAGGCGCGAATTTGGCAAGATCAAGGTGGCGAACTTCTCCACATTGTTGACCTTGACGGCGCCTTTGCTGGTGAGCCGAAGAACCACGAGGCCATTGAAGCGATTGTTAAGGCGTTGGATATCCCGACTGAACTTGGTGGTGGTATTCGCGATATGGCAACCATTGAAGCATACTTGAAGCTCGGCGTTGGTCGCGTGATTCTTGGTACTATTGCTAAAGAGAATCCTCAATTTGTTAAAGAGGCGTGCCAAGCATTCCCAGGGCAAATTGTTGTGGGTATCGATGCCAACCAAGGTTTAGTTGCTGTGCGTGGTTGGGCCGATGTCACCGAAAAGAGGGCCATCGACCTCGCTCGTGAGATGGAAGACTTTGGTGTTGAAGCTATTATTTATACCGATATTGCTCGTGATGGCATGATGCAAGGACCAAACCTGCAAGAGACCGGTGATCTGGCGTCTGCCATCAGTATCCCTGTGATCGCTTCGGGTGGCGTTTCAAGTTTACAAGATATCGAAAACCTCCTCACCATCGAGGATAAAGGGGTTTCAGGTGTTATTACCGGTAAGGCGATCTACACCGGCGCTCTTGATCTACAACAAGCCGTCGCTTTGACTCGGCAGAAGGGGTAGCAGCGATGTTAACGCGACGCATTATCCCGTGTCTTGATGTCAAAGATGGCCGTGTTGTTAAGGGGGTTCAGTTTGTTGATCTCATCGACGCAGGTGACCCTGTCGAAGCAGCCATTGCATACGATGCACAGGGTGCTGACGAATTAACTTTTCTCGATATCACCGCTTCAAGCGATAAGCGCGGCATCATTCTTGACGTTGTCCGTCGCACGGCTGAGCAGGTGTTTATGCCGTTAACGGTTGGTGGTGGTGTGCGCGAAGTTGAAGATATTCGCAACTTGCTTAACGCTGGAGCCGATAAGGTAAGCATTAACACTGCTGCGGTGCATCGCCCTGAATTCGTTCAGGAAGCGGCACAGCGCTTTGGCACTCAATGTATTGTTGTTGCTATTGATGCTCGTCGTGTACCAGAGAGCGATCCACAACGGTGGGAGGTTTACACCCACGGTGGTCGTAATGCTACAGGGATTGATGCCATCGAATGGGCGCAAAAGATGGAGCAGTTTGGTGCAGGCGAAATTTTGCTCACTTCGATGGATTGCGATGGCACTAAAGATGGTTATGATTTACAGCTGACTCGCGCAGTGAGTGATGCGGTGCATATCCCGGTGATCGCTTCAGGCGGTGTGGGTAATTTAGAGCATGTCAAAGAGGGGCTAACCACGGGAGGTGCTAGCGCAGCACTGGCGGCAAGTATTTTTCACTTCCGTGAATATACCATCGCTGAGTGCAAAGAGTTTTTGCTTGAAAATGATGTACCGGTGCGAATTTAGTTTATCGGATACAGAGGTTCAGTGTTGATGGTTTAGTTGTTTAAGTATGTCCATCCGCTAGCCACTGCATCCAACGTTGATCACTTGACTTTCTGCAGTGACTAGCGGATGGACATGCGTAGAGCTAAATTTTGAATTGTTTGTATGTTTTAGATTGTTCCCTTGGAGTTGAAAATGAGTTTACTTGATCAGTTGAAATTTGATAAAGACGGCCTACTGCCTTGCATCACTCAAGATGCTGAAAATGGTGAAGTGCTGATGCTCGCTTATATGAACGCCGAAGCGGTTGAAAATACGCTTAAAACAGGCAAGGTACATTACTATAGCCGCTCACGCGGTAAGCAGTGGATGAAGGGCGAATCCTCTGGCCATGTGCAAACCGTACGTGAAATTCGTTATGACTGCGATGGCGATACGCTGTTAATCAAGATTGATCAAGAGGGTGCAGCTTGTCATACGGGTCGGCGCTCCTGTTTTTATACCGTTGCCGATGGCGATGAGGTGCGAATTGATGCCGAGCCAGAAGTTGATACCACAGCCATCTACGCCGAACAGGATATTCTTGATGCGGTGTACCATGTTATTCAAGATCGTCGTCGCAACCCCAATGAAAAATCCTATGTAAATTCACTGTTTACCAAGGGATTGGATAAGATTCTAAGCAAAATCGGTGAAGAAGCAACCGAAGCGGCCATTGCAGGTAAAGGTGGTGATCGCGAAGAGATCATCTATGAAGTGGCCGACCTCTTTTTCCATACCCTTATTATGATGGGTTATTACGATCTACCGCCAGAGCGTATTTATGCAGAGTTACGCCGTCGTTTTGGTATGTCTGGAATTGAGGAAAAAGAGTCGCGGACGAAATAAAATAGTTTTGGCTTGAGCCAAATTATCTCGCAACAGGAGAAGATATGAGTATCGCACAACAGTTAACCGATTC
>Ga0193964_1000715_pt1 | contig 15630 bp, 13 predicted proteins | sample FB_7_MG_FD_140323 | JGI IMG/M metagenome (GOLD analysis project Ga0193964, IMG submission 140323) | Microbial mat bacterial communities from the Broadkill River, Lewes, Delaware, United States - FB_7_MG | ecosystem: Environmental > Aquatic > Freshwater > River > Microbial mats | place: USA... | reverse complement strand
TTAACGGCATCTGGAAACCTAGCATCATCTTTCTCTTTTTCTATCTCAGATAAAACGAACTCTTCAAACAACTGATCATTTAAAATCTGTTCTGTCGAACTACTTTTCTGACTTTGTTGATCATTATTGTTTTTGTTATCTTGGTCCACATCTTCTGGATTATCAGCTTCATACTCCAGCTCATCATCACGGAGCAGTTCATCTTTAAGCATTGCATAGATCTCTTCAGCATACAAACCCTCATATAGTTTGTTGTAATGAGCTTGATAAGGTCTTTGAAGTCCACTCTCAACCAACATATCGTTGATCGCATAGTCTGTTGCCATCTGCCAAAGCCATCCTGAACGGTTGTTCTTTCTGTTTTCATGTGACAAAGAAGCGTGCATTGCCGAGTTTGCCAAAGCAAACTCTATCTCTTCTACACTAGCCCCATCTATAAACATGGAACTATATTCAAGTTTTGAATCATTTGCACGAAATGCTTCAATATCATCGTTTTGTACGATCTCTACTTTTGATGCAAGTGAACCAAAAAAAGGATAATCAACTAGTAGTTTTGCTTTTGCTTTTGAGATCTTATCTGTGTTAGACATTTATTAAGCCAGTAAATAACTAAATTTTTCAACCCACTCTTTAAATACACTAGAATGTTCCATCATAACACTATTTCTTTGTAGGTCTTGAACTATTTTTACACTAAATTCGCCCTTTAGATCAAGTGAATATTTTAAAACATTATCAAGTTTGTCTTGGTCTTTCAGCACGGCAGATACAAGTCCAACACTTAAAGCATGAAGTACATCTACCTCATCAGAGTATTCACCACTTCCACTCTCTATTATTTGATCAATATTTGGAAGACGGCTTTGCACCTTTTTAAAACTTAAATATCCTACTGCGACCTCTTTTGAAACAGCTCCTGATAAACTCTCTAAGAGTAGATTATCATCCACTTCACTTTTTAGTATCTGGTCTACATACTCCCAGCTTCTAGGTGTTGCAAAAGCCTTTTGCATATTTTTTGGATCAAATGTGAACAGATGTTCGTTTTTATAAGATATATAACCTATTATAGACTCATCTATCTGGTTTTTATATGCCCAGTCACACCAATCTTCTACACTTATATCCATCTCAAAATGTACAAACCTGTTTGCTAACGGACTTGCCATTTTATAAGTAACACCTTTATCCCCCTCTCTATTTCCTGCAGCTATTATTGCCCAGCCATCTGGTAGTTCATACTCACCTACACGTCTATCTAAGATCAGCTGATAAGCAGATGCTTGAACACTTGGAGGAGCTGAGTTTAACTCATCTAAAAAAAGTATACCCTCACCATCACGAGGTAAAAAAGCCGGAGGTGCCCATAGTGCCTGATGTGCATCTTTGTCATAAAACGGTATCCCTTTTAGATCAGTAGGATCCATCAAAGCTAAACGCAGATCAATAAAGCCTATATTTTTTTGCTCAGCTATCTGTTTTACGATCGAGCTCTTACCAATCCCTGGAGCTCCCCACAAAAAGACGGCAACTTTTTTTTCAACTAACTTTATAAGTGTTGCTGTTAAATCATGCGCTTTCATACCTGCCATCCTATATTTTCTTGTTGTATATGTTTACCAAAACTTGGATTCTCTTTTACGTATCTTTCATACTTAGAATCAAGTTGAAGCTGGTAAAGGATCTCTACTGGTGTAGAACTATTTTTAGCTAATGCTATACATGTATTAGTTGAACTACTCTTATAAATTTTTTCCAATAGATCAACGGGCGTATTTTCATTGTGTGCTAATGCATCATAATTATCTATATTATCAAATCCCATCTTTAATACATCTTGTGGAGTTGATTGGTTTGAATATATAAAAAAGTCAACTCTTTTATCTTCAAGTTTTAACAACTCTAAAATTGTCTCATATGATATATTTTTATTAGCAGCCAAACTTTCTTTTACATCTTCTAAGTGACTAGCGAGAAGGTCTTTTTGCATCTCTACACTTAGTGTTTCATTTGTTGCTAGTTTTGAGGGAACCCTCTCTTTAAAATACATATACTTTTCTTTATCAAGTTTTACTGAAGAAGCCATCTTTTTTACATAAAATTCTTTAGTAAACAAACTTTGAAAAAGCTCATCAGATAAGTTTTCACAACTTGCCAAAGAACTTAAAACCTCTTCCGAGCCTTCATCAAAAAGCAATTTTTGAAGTTGTGTATCTAAGTTTTTTCTTTTAGATATTAAAACTTTTATAAACACATTTGACTCTTTGATCAGCTCCTTTAAAACACTCTTTGGTGTGAAAGTGTTTTTAGCTAAAGAGATTATTATTTTAAAGCCATGATCACTTTTTTGAACTTTAAAACTTTTTCTTAGAGGTTTTAAAGTTGCTATAACCTCTAAGAGTTTTGGATCACTGCTTTGCTCAACTAGATGCATCAAACCAAGTTTTGAAAACTCTATGTTATGGTTTCTGTCTATATTTTTGTAAAATCTTCTTATTATAGATGCTGTTACATCACGGTTATCATCATTTTCATAAAAATCATCATTACCCCAATTATATATACCTAAAAGTTTAAAATAAAACTGATCGTTTATATTTTCATTTGTCAAAAAGTTTATTAGTCTTTGTTTGTCTGATGATAACTTCAAGCTCATCATTAAAACATCTTCATCTATAGCACTGCTAAGTAACTCTTCAAGAATCTCTACTTTTATAAATTCTGCCTCTTTTTTCTCATATATCTCATCACTTTTTAAACTCTCTACTGGAGTCATCATAGCGCCATCTACAACACAATCAACATCTTTTTCATACTCTTGCACTAAAATAGCACCATGACTTTTTAACTGCATTTTTAACTCGTCCAAACTAAACGAACGACTTTTACCAAAAAGCATAATTTTTTTATTTTTTAAATCTTCTAATTTCATTTTTTTATTATACATCTATTTTCTAACTTTTTATATTGATCTGATATAATAAAATCACTTGTGAAATAAATTGATAAAAAGGATACTAGTTGAAAATTTATGCACCTTGGGAAAAAGCCTTTGATAGGGTTTACTCATCTTTCGAACATTTTTTACATACACAAACAACATCTGGTTTAGTACTTCTTGCAGCTACACTTATAGCCTTGATCGTAGCAAACTCTCCTTTTGCAGATGTTTACTACCACATTATACATACAGATATAACATTTGAAGTTGGGTCTTGGGATCTTACTCACTCTTTACACCACTGGATAAATGATGGATTGATGGCTATATTTTTCTTTATGGTTGGACTTGAAATAAAACGCGAATTAACTGTTGGGGAATTGTCTATATTTAAAAATGCAGTACTTCCAATAGTCGCAGCTATTGGTGGTATGGTATTTCCAGCAATTATATATGCTTTTTTTAATCACTCCGGTGTTGGATCAGATGGATGGGGTATTCCAATGGCTACAGATATAGCTTTTGCTATTAGCATACTTGTTCTACTTGGGAACCGGATCTCTCCAGCACTTGTGACTTTTTTAGTAGCACTGGCTATTGTAGATGATTTAGGAGCTGTTTTAGTTATAGCACTTTTTTATACACAAGAGATATCTACACTACCTTTATTTCTTGCTTTTACATCTTTTGGTCTACTTTTTGTTTTTAATCGCTTAGGTATACACATGATCTTACCTTACTTTATAGTTGGTATATTTATGTGGTTCTTTATGCTAGAATCTGGAGTACATGCAACAATCGCAGGTGTATTGGCAGCTTTTGCTATACCTTCAAAACCAAAATTTGCACCAGTTAACTTTACTAGAAAACTAAGAGATTTACTAGATGAATACGACAGCTACCCTGTAGCAACTGATCACACTACACACGACAAACAGAAATCTATACTAAACACAATACAAGATCGCATATACAGGGTTGGTACGCCATCTCAAAGACTTGAACAATCATTACACCTCCCAGTAGGTCTTGTCGTAATTCCTATATTTGCTCTAGCCAATGCAGGTGTAAGTATAGATTTTTCATCTATTGGATCATCTATAATATCAGATATATCTTTAGGGGTTATATTTGGACTTGTATTTGGTAAAGTGATTGGGATCTTTGGTATATCTTACTTAGCTATTAAACTAAAAATCGCACATTTACCGAAAAACACAACAATGTTTCAGATTTTTGCTGTTTCATTTTTAGGTGGGATTGGGTTTACTATGAGTATTTTTGTGGCAGATTTAGCTTTTGTAGGGAACAGAGAAATGATGTTTGAAGCAAAAGTTGGAATACTTTTAGCTTCACTTATATCTGGACTTATGGGTTACTTTATGCTAAGAACCTACAAAGGCAGCGACTAATTTAAGAGTTATTTACAATACAAAGAGTAAAATAGGCATAATTAAAATATAAGAGGTTATATGAATAAAGTTGTAACAGATAAAGAAGTAACTTTTGATGAAAATACATTACTAGTTACCAAAACTGATACTAAAGGCAAAATAACATACGCAAATCGTGCATTTATAGATATTGTTAAGATGAAAGAATCAGAGCTGATAGATAAACCACACAGTATAGTTCGACATCCAGATATGCCAAAAGTGATCTTTAAGCTTCTATGGAACTACCTTAAAGACGGTAAAGAGATAAATGCTTATGTAAAAAACTTATGTAGTGATGGTTCATACTACTGGGTTTTTGCAAATGTCACACCTTCTTACTTTAACAACAAGGTAGTAGGTTATCACTCAGCTAGAAGAAAACCAACTAAAAAAGCACTTGATTTTATAATCCCTTTGTATAAAGAACTACTTGCAATAGAAAAAAGTAGTGGAGTTGAGGCAAGTTTTAAGAAAGTTATGCAAATTCTAGATGAGAAAGGAGTTAGATATGACGAATTTATCCTCTCTATCTAAAATACATTACTCTAACTATGCACATTTAGGTGTCATATCTTTAGGTCTTATAGTATCTATAGTTTTTTTTGAATTCAATATAACTATATTAACTTTTAATCTTTTGAATATAGCTATTGCTATATACGCTTACAAACAAATCGAAATTACAAGACATACGATTGCAGAATCTTTAAATGTTGTAAAGGGAAGTACTGTAGGTAACTTTGAGCAAAGAGAATTATACATTGATGCTGGCGGAGAACTTGCTGAACTAAGTTATGGGATCAATGATCTTTTTGATCAGTTGGAGAGTTTTACACGTGAAATCAACACATCTATTCAATATGCCTCTGAAAACAAATACTTTAGACGTGTAACTCCAATAGGACTAAATCCATCTTTTAGAAGAACAGCTGAGTTAATAAACCGAAGCATAGATGCAATGGAACAAGAGTACATTAGTCAAAATAAGAAAAACTTTTTAGTAGATCTTGATAAAACAGGTGATGGACTTGTTTCTAACTTTGCTAGCATTCAAGACCAAATATCTGAAACTAATGATACCCTTACAAACTTAGCGAGTGAAGCAGAAGAGACGGCATTACTATCTAGGGAAAATAATATAGTTGTAGAAAACATGAATCAAAACTTTGAAAAACTCTCTGAGATCATTACTCAAAATGATGATATAGTCGATTCACTAAGTACTAAAACTCAAGAGATCAATACTGTAGTTGATCTGATTAAAGATATTGCAGAACAGACAAACTTACTTGCTCTAAATGCTGCTATAGAAGCTGCTCGTGCAGGTGAACATGGTCGTGGATTTGCCGTAGTTGCAGATGAAGTTAGAAAACTGGCTGAGAGAACTCAAAAAGCGACAAGTGAGATCTCTATATCGATCTCTACACTTCAACAAGAAGCAAGTGGTATGCAAGATAGTTCTGAAGAACTAAATAAGATATCTGATATATCTCAAGAAAGTGTAACTAAACTTTATGAATCCCTTAAAAAGTTTGATATAGTTAGTGAATCTGTACTAAACTCGAGTACATACATGAAAAACAAAAACTTTATAGTTTTAGCAAAAATAGATCATATACTTTACAAAGCAGAAGCTCTTGATCACATAGAAAAAGAGGAATTTAAAAACTTTGATGATCATAATACATGTAGATTTGGTAAGTGGTACAACGATGAAGGTAAAGAGCAGTTCAGCAATGCTAAGTCTTACGATAAAATTCTTGAACCACACAAGGATGTACATAACAAAGTTATAGAATCTGTACAACTGATCAAAGATAACGATATGTTAAAATCAAAAGAGCAGATCAAACAAAACTTTATAGACATAGAAAAAAGTACTAGTACACTTTTTAATCTGATGGATAAAATGTTGCAAGAGGAAAGTGAAGCAAAATAAATTACTATTTATAAATAACATAATACTAAGTTATTTTTGTTATAATGTCATAAAATATTAAGGAGTGTATTTTATGATAAAACTTATTATAACTACTGTTTTTTTAACTGGGATTGTTTTAAATGGGTCAACCCATTTTTCCAAAAATGAAGACTGTAAAGCGTGTCATCCACTTATATATGAAGAGTTTTCAGGCTCCATGCATGCAAACTCTACACCCCAAAAAGACCCTATACACAATGCGGTTTGGGAAAAACATCCACAAAATCTTAAATTAAAAAAGTATGGATGTGGTAAATGTCATACTCCGACAGCTGAAAAAAATTCTATCCCGACAAATGAAAGTATGGATCATCAACAAGGAATAAGTTGTTCATATTGTCATAGGATCAAAGATATAAAACTACATCCAAAATCAAATATAAATATAACTACAAAAGAGGAAAAAAAATACTTTGGAACTCTAAAAGATCATGTAGACTCTCCTTATCATGGGATCATTACTGAAGGTAATGAACATATGAAAAATGGTAATGTATGTATAGGTTGTCACTCACATAAGATGAATAAACACAAATTAAATGTTTGTTCTACAAATATTGACAATGAACTAGATGGTGCAAACTGTGTAAGCTGTCATATGCCAAAAGTTAAAGGTAGTGTGTCAAACTTGAATGAGCGTAAACAACATACATTTCACGGTTTTGCAGGTAGTCATCTTCACCAAGATATGCTAAGTAAATATGTAGATATATCTCTTCTACGCGAAATAGATACTTTTACTATAAATATAGATAACCGTACAAGCCATGCACTACTTCTGCACCCACTTCGTGTAGCTGTTTTAAAAGTTAGTGTAACAAGAGATAATAAAACAACAAAAATGAATGACGAAACATTTGTAAGAGTTATAGGTCATAATGGAAAACCTGCCATGCCTTGGAAAGCTTCTACAACTTTAAAAGACACAATGATCAAAGCTAATGAAAAAAGAAGCGTAAAGTATGACTTCAAAATTCAAAAAGGTGACAAAGTTGATGTAGTGCTTGGATGGTTTTTAGTAAATCCCAAAGCAGTTAAAAAATTGAAACTAGAAGATATAGATGTTGCTACAAAATTTGTAGAGTTTAAAAAACAGAGTTTTAACTTTTAGGATAAATCCAATACTAATAATTTTGTAAATAGGTTTATACCTTTAAGTTCCTATTACAAAATTATTTATTTTATTTTTTGGATTGTACTGAGTAATTGCGATCACATAATCAACTTTTTTACTTTTTGTACTATCATGTAGTTTCTTTTGGATTTTATCTGCCAATAACTTTACCGATTTAAAGTTATTGTTTGGTGATATGACTACAAATTCAGCAGATAAAATTCTATAAAGTGTTTCTTGTTTTTCTAACATCTCTTGTACAATATGAACAAATCTTTTAAGCAATGTATCTCCAACAGCATACCCATAACTGTTGTTTATATCACCTAATCCTTTTACAGATATTTGGATCTGGTACAAACCTTTTCCATCCTTTACATAATTTACTTTGTTAAATCTTTTACAGTAGCGCTTTATCATCATAAGATATTTACTTCGGTTATACGATTTGGTCAATAAGTCTAAAAAAGCATAATCTTGTAAAACTTTTTTTTGCTTTTCATTTTCTTTAAATAACCAATGCATTTCAATATTATTGTTGATCCTAGTATGAAATTCAGTCATATCAAAAGGTTTAGATAAAAAATCATTTGCTCCAGCAAGTATAAATTCTGAAACCAATTTTTTATTTTCAGATGCACTCAGACCGATTATTGATAATTTATCTTTGTTTATTTTTTCTCTAATAGCATGAACTAGCTCTACCCCATTCATATTTGGCATTTCATAATCTGTAATAACCATAAAGATACCATCAGGATCTTTATTAATAATCTCCATTGCTTCTAGTCCATCTTTAGCAGTTTGAACATTAGTTACGTTAATTAATTTTAAACTCATTTTTATTAAGTTTATTTGAACATCGGAATCATCTACTACTAAAACTGAAGCATTTAAGTTTTGAATTAACTTTTTAGAGATATTTAAAATATAAGAGAAACTCTTTTCATCTTTACTTATATATTGAAGTACTTCATCATTTTCTTGTAATTCTTTCAGAGATTCATTAACCATACCTGTCAAAATTATAGTTGGTATACCATAACCGATCACATGTTTTACAGCATCACCATCTTTACAGTCTGGTAAGTTTAAATCAACTATAGCAAGGGCAAATGAAGAGTTATGTTCCTCAAGTAGTTCTTTAGTTTCAAGCAAAGAAGTTGCAGATAACACTTCAACTTCAAGTTCATCAAGAATCATCTTTGATATTGCATAAACAATAGTTTGATTATCATCTACTAATAAAATTTTAGGTAAAGATGCCATATATTTCCTCAATAATAATTTTTTTGCTAAACTTTAAATTTCACATACTTAATTTATACAAAATTATACTGTATCTTTAAAACATTTACTACTTATAAAGTAGTGGACTGTCTAGGTCTATGTACTTCACAACATCTTTATATGTATCTGCTAAACTTGATGCATATTTTATAGATATAGGACCCTCTAACATGCTTCCCATCATAACTGGAACTTCTTCTTGTGAACAATATTCTAAGATTTCTATAGCTTTTGTAATCCCACCACACTTCATAAGTTTTATATTTATAATATCTGCTATATTATTTTCAACTATTGTTTTAACTTCGTCTATATTAAAACAACTCTCATCAGCTACTATCTTAATATTTGAATATGATGTTATTTTTTTTAAACCTTCCAGATCATCTTTTTTTACAGGTTGTTCTATAAGTTCTATATCAATACTTTTTATTGAGTCTATATATTTTATAGTATCGTTATAATTCCAAGCTTGATTAGCATCGATCATAATTAAAGCATTTGGATTTTGTTGTTTTATCTTTTTTGTAACTTCTATTGCATGGTCTATGTTTTGACCTAACTTTACTTTTAATATATCATTTTTAGATCCTACAGCAACATTCGCATCAAAAAGCATTTTTTTAGTCTCATTGTAAGAAATTGTGATCGCTGTCTTTTTATCAGTTCGATTTTTCATTGGATTTAAAAGATTATAAAATGCCATATCTAAAGCAGCTTTTGCAGATGATCCGATCTCTAAACTATCTACTTTTTCAAAGCTTTCATAAACATTTAAACCTATAAACTTATTTTTATTATTTTCTATCGCAGTTTGTATAGTTATAATGTCTTCACCTGTTATAGCCTTTGTAGCTGGTGCTTCACCAATAGATTCAATACCTAAGTCAGACTCAACTATAACCCTGACAAACTCTACACTTTCAACCTTTCTTAAAGAGGTTATAAATGGTGTTTTAAGTGGAATGTTTTCTAAAGTTGTAGTTATACTTTTTATTTTCATTAAGCAAGTCCAATAATAATATGTGCGACTATAAGTCCACCAAAAGTACCTATAATATAGCCCATTATAGCCATAAGTACACCAACACCTACTAAAGACTTATGATATGTAGCTGCAAGTATTGGAGCTGAAGCTACACCGCCTATATTACTAAGCGAGGCTACACTTATACTAAATAGGTCTAGTTTAAATACCTTAGCACCTATTAACATTATAACAGAGTGGATTAAGAGGATCAAAAAACCAGCATATACATAATACCCTACACCACTAAAATTCTCAAAAACAGCACGTGATCCAATCAATGCTATAAGCATAAACAACATAGATGTAGCTATATCACTAGAGCCATTCATTTTACCAACTTTAGTAAAAGATCCTAGGATTCCAACTATAGTAGCAAATATAACCATTGTAGTAGTCGAGTTAATAATAGAAATATTTTGAGCTACAACCTGAGAAACAAGAGATACTATAACTGAGATAAATACTAAGAACCAATACCTCTTAGCGCCCATGTTACAAGAACATCCGATCGCATTAATAATCTCATCACTTGGATCTGATCCTGTAAATTTATTAAACAAATTTGCAAAACCTACTAAAAACAATAATAACGCCACCCATAAAGTATAATTAAAACTATCTACAACTAGTGCATATCCAAAAGCTTCATCACTAACTTCCAAAGCTGAACCAACTGCAACCATATTTGCAGTACCACCCATCCAACTACCTGCAAGTGCTCCAAACGCTCCAAGCATATCTTTGTCAAAATTTAAAATACTAGATACAGCTATAAATCCTATTCCAATAGATAAAACAGCTAAAGTATATGAAATAATAAGTTTTTTGCCAAGCTTAAAAAATTTTCTAAGATCAACTTCTAATAGCATTAAAAATATCATAGCTGGAAGTAAATTTGTTTTTGTTATCTTATAAATATCGTTTATCTCTTTGTTTAATTCCCAAACTCCAACAGATGCAAAAAACATTGTACATGCATATATAAGTACCACGCTAGGAATATACTTAAAAAATTTCCATTTTGTTTTTTTCTCTACAAGACTAATACTCACAGCTATAATAGCTAGTGCAAAAAGATATAAAGTTGGACTAGTTATCACAAGGAGCACGCTTTAAATAGTCTATATGACTTGACAACTTATTCATAAAGTTTGGATGTGGATCATTTTTCTTTGTCCTATAACCATCATCTCTTTCTAACCATAACTTATGATCTTCAAAACATCTATATTCATAATGACCTACTAAATATTCTATAGTATTAAACTTCTTTTTCAAATACTTTATCAAAAAGATATTTGCCTGTAATTGTTCATCTGTAAGGTTATCACTACCATATGCACCTCCAACATTCTCTATCCCAATAGAGCTGTAGTTTAGTCCGATCACATGACGAGCCATAAAATCAAGTGGCATAAGCTGATGTATTGTCCCATCTCTTTCAACCATAAAATGAGTACTCACATTAACAGCTCCAGCATTACTTATGTCTGATCTTAAAGATGGCAATTCCTCTGGCATAAAACGACTTAGAGATTCTTCATAAGAATCTATAGCTGTATGATGTACCAAAATTATTTTTGGAGTAATTTTTATATCTTTTGCATCTATTCCGTAATGAGCTTTAATATATAACTTTGTTAGTTCAATTCTATGGTTAGAAAACTTTATGGGTGTTTGTATGATCTCTTGAGCACTTAAAGAGAGTGCTAAAACTATAAATAATAAACTTTTCATAATAGATATTTTACTCTGTTTATATTTATGCAAGTTTAATCACAAAAGTGCTAATATTTTTAAATGAGTATGCACAAAATAAAAAAGCAAGAATTATTACATGAACCACTTAGTGAAGATGCTATTAAACTAGGTCGTGCAATATATAATACTTTTTTGGAAAATGCTGAGTTAGAGATGAAAGTTGAGATCTCAAAATTTTTCAAACTTTTTAAATTACCAGCTACAAACGAATCATTATCATATATAAAACAAATATTCATAGAATTAACTGAACCAATTATTGTTAAAAATTTTAAATTTTGGGCTGAAGTTTACCCAATACGAATAGTTACTTTTTGCTTATATACATTTGAAGATAATTATGTTAGTATAAATCTAAGTGAAGAGTTTTTGGAAGTTGAAAAAAACTATATGATAGATAATTTCTTAACAAACTAAAATATTTAAACAAGGGACAAACTTGGCTAAACGCTATATAATACTTGATACTGAAACAACAGGTACAAACGAAGAAGACAGAGTTATACAACTAGGTTACATGGTACTTGGGGCTAAAGATATAGAGGTTCATAATGAATTTTTCTCCTCAGAAATTCCTATAAAATTTGGAGCTATGGAAGTTCATGGTATAACTCAAGAGATGCTTGATGGTAAACCAAGTATACATGAGAGCAGATCATTTAAAAGACTTCAAGAACTAAATACAAATGAAAACTATATGATCATACATAATGCACCTTTTGATCTTAACATGCTAGCAAAAGATGGTTTTGTCCCTAAAGTAAAAGTTATAGATACTCTAAGAGTAGCTAAACATATATATAAAGATGAAGAAGCTCATCGTCTTCAGTACTTCCGCTATAAAATGGGTCTATACAAAGATGAACAAAAAGAAGCTGATATGCTAGGTATAAAAGTAAAAGCTCACGATGCAATAGGTGATGTTTTAGTTTTAAAACTATTTTTATCAAAACTTCGTCAAAGCGTACAAAAAATATTTCCAGATGAAAATCCAGTTGATAAAATGGTTGATCTAACAAATACGCCTATACTTATAGATAAATTTAGATTTGGTAAGTATAAAGGAAAAACTCTTCGAGAAGTTGCTCATGAAGATGCAGGTTATCTAAGATGGATGTTAACATCTATGGATAACTTAGATGATGATATGAAGTACTCTTTACAAAGTGTTTTAGAGAGCTAAGACTCTATAATAAACTCCCCTTCAAATACTTCATCACAATCTTGTATTTGAATCTCATCTACTCTACTTTTAGGTGAGCCTTTTTTTAGTATACTTTTAAACTCATCAACTCTAGATTCACTACAAGTTACGCAAACTTCAACACTTCGATCTTCTAAGTTTTTTACATAACCAGAAAAACCTGATTTTTGAGCATTTTTTTGAACATTCACACGGTAATATACACCTTGTACATGTCCAATTATTTTAAATTTATATGATTTCATACAATAATTTTACTATAAAAAGAAAAATGGAGAGTTTTGGAAATAATTATCTAAGGGAAAACCCTTAGATTAAGAAAAACTATAGTTCGTCTTCTGAACTTAATATGATCTCTTGATCTTTATATATACCAGTACCAACTGGAATAGTACGACCAATAATTACGTTTTCTTTTAAGTCATTTAAGTCATCAACTTTAGCAGAAACCGCAGCCTCTGTAAGAACTTTAGTAGTATCTTGAAACGATGCCGCAGAGATAATAGAATCTGCTGCAACAGCCGCACGAGTAATACCAACTAAGAATGGCTCAGCAATCGCAGGACGACCACCAAGACGAGTAATCTTTTCATTCTCAGCTCTAAATTTATTTTTAGATATTAAATCACCCTCAATAAACTTAGTATCTCCAGATTTAACAATCTTGATCTGACGTAACATCTGAGTAAAGATAACCTCAATGTGTTTATCAGCGATATTAACCCCTTGAGAACGGTAAACTTGCTGAACTTCACTTACTAAATAGTTATAAAGTGCTTTTACACCACTAATACGTAATATCTCATGTGAAGAGATAATACCAGTAGTTAAACGCTCCCCTGCGTGAACAAAGTCACCAACATTTACAACTGGTGAGTGTGACTTATCTACAAAGTACTCTTTGATTAGTCCTGTTTCACTTGTAATAATTATACGAACCTTACCACGTAGCATCTTACCAAAACTAACAACACCATCAATCTCAGAGATAAGTGCCGTAGCTTTAGGACGACGACCTTCAAATAGCTCAGATACACGTGGAAGACCACCTGTAATATCTGATGATTTTTGAAGTGCTTTTGGTGTTTTAGCAATAATATCTGCTACTTTAACAGTAGCTCCATCTTCAACATAGATAGAAGACTTAGCTTCAATTGCATAACGTAAAAGCTCACCATCTTCAGTAGCTAAAACGATAGTTGGTTTAAACTCACTTGAGATGTGGTCATTGATCATTAAACGAGTTTTACCAGTAAGTTCATCTAACTGCTCACTAGCTGTAGTTCCAACAATAATATCTTCAAACTTAACTACACCAGCAGCTTCAGAGATAATTGGGTTAGAGTATGGATCCCACTCTGCAATAACAACTGATTCATCAGTTGCTGGTTTTGCAAGAAGTGTGCTTCCATCTACTGTAGCATCATCTTCTGCAACGATCACAGAACCACGTGCAATATAATGACGTACTGCTTCACGGTTATTACTATCAATAACAGCTGCAAAAAGACCTTTCTCTTTAACTTCATAACCCTCTTTAAGAGCGTCAAATCTTTCTAAATAGTCACCTTTAAGCAAGAAGTACTTAACAGTACCCTCTTCTTTAGCATAGATCTTTTGAGTAACCGGTGCACCATTATCAACTAATAACTCTGATGCATAAGGTATACGTGATGGTACATTCCAACCATCTTTAATAGTCTCTACAATTGATTCATGCTCTTCAACTTCACTTCCATTTTCATATGGGAAGTAGTATTTACCCTCGATCTGACCAGATACACCAGCAAGTTCATTAGGCTTAGCAATCTCAATTTTACGAAGTGAGTAACGCTGAGTCTCTTTTTTACCCTCAACAGAAACTATAACTTCATCGTGTATAGTTTCTATTTTCACTTTACCAGCAAATGGAGCTTTAATCTTAGGCTCAACAAGTAAAACAGCTGCATTACGTCTATTTGCAACTATGTTCTTACCATCTTTTGACTCATAAGTGTTCAGGTTGTAGTAACGGATAAAACCTTCTTTTTCAGCTATAACTTGACGCTCTTGTGCAGTTGAACTTGCAGTTCCCCCAACGTGGAATGTACGAAGTGTAAGCTGAGTACCAGGCTCACCAATAGACTGTGCAGCTGTAATACCAACAGCCTCACCGCGACGAACAAGGTGACCAGTTGCAAGGTTAACACCATAACAAAGGGCACATATACCATCTTCACTTTTACAAGTAGTAGGTGTACGTATGTGAGCTGTTTTAATTCCAGCTTCAGATATAATTTTTGCAGATACTTCATCTATTAAAGTACCCTCTGCATAAAGAATCTCATTTGAGATAGGATCAATAATATCATCAGCTAAAACACGACCATTTAATCTGTCTTCTAATGACTCAATTAGTGTATTTTGATCAGATATATCACTGATCTCAATACCCTCGTGAGTATGACAGTCATGCTCAACAATCTTAACGTTTTGTGCAACGTCAACAAGCTTACGAGTAAGATAACCCGCATTCGCTGTTTTAAGTGCTGTATCGGCAAGACCTTTACGAGCACCGTGAGTAGAAATAAAGTACTCAACAACGTTTAGACCCTCTTTAAAGTTTGAGATAATCGGAGTCTCAATAATATCACCACTTGGTTTAGCCATAAGACCACGCATACCTGCAAGCTGACGGATCTGAGCAGCAGAACCCCTCGCACCAGAATCAGCCATCATGTGAATAGAGTTAAAACCATCTTTATCAGTTTGTACTAAATCCATCATTTGAGAAGCAACTGTATTATTTGTATCTGTCCAAACATCAATAATTTTATTATAACGTTCTTGTTCTGTTAAAAGACCAGCTTCAAACTGTTTTTGGATCTCGA
>Ga0193964_1000708_pt1 | contig 15715 bp, 13 predicted proteins | sample FB_7_MG_FD_140323 | JGI IMG/M metagenome (GOLD analysis project Ga0193964, IMG submission 140323) | Microbial mat bacterial communities from the Broadkill River, Lewes, Delaware, United States - FB_7_MG | ecosystem: Environmental > Aquatic > Freshwater > River > Microbial mats | place: USA... | reverse complement strand
GCTAAAGAGAGAAAACCGCGAAGATTGTACCAAATCTCATTGTCACAGACTTTAGAACCTGTTGGCCAAGTCGTCATTCCGTGGGATGTGCAGCGTCACTCATTGGGGTTGGATGATATTTCAGGTCTTTACCACTCACCTATTACCAATCATTTACTGCTTTTGAGTGATGAATCAAAGGCTGTGGTCGAAGTGGATTATTGCGGCCGCGAGGCGTCGCGCTTGATTCTGAAAGAGGGTCAGAGTGGTTTAGATCACGATGTTTTTCAGCCTGAAGGCATTACCGGAGATGGTCGTGATAATCTCTATGTCTGCAGTGAGCCAAACCTCCTTTATCTTTTTTCCAAAAAGAAAGATCGACTTCACCACTAGGGTCAACCTGTTTGCATTTGTGTTTGTCATTACTTCTTAACGCCCATTGATTTCTATGAATCGGTGGGCGTTTTTATTTACAAAACTTTACTTTTATTTCACAGCTCTTAACCCCATTTCAGTGATTCATTTGCTAAGTTGTAAACGACAAAAGAATTTATTAGCCCTTTAAACAGGAGAATCACTATGAAAACTAAAAAGATGAATTATGTACTCGTCCCCCTCTCACTTATCGTGTTGTTAACCCTTGGGTTAGTTAGTGTGCAAGCAACCGAATGTCCATTAGGGTCAGATCGTGAAATGGGGAGCATGGGTGGTATGGCTGGAGCGGGAAGTGGAGGGCGTGATTTAGGTGGTCGTGGAATGCGAGGTGGTACTGAGCATATTAAAATGCTCGTCGTTGCACTGGATTTTACCGATGAGCAACTGGCACAGGTAAAAGATATTGTTGCTGCCAAGCGCAAAGAGAAGAAGTCCCTGCGTCAAGAAATGCGTGTTGCACAGCAACAACTACGCAGCATGATGGAGAGTGATCGTTTTGACGAGTCAGCCTTTCGTGCTCAAGCTGAAAAAGCTGCTGCAATGCGTATTGATTCAATGGTGCTGCGTGCCAAGACACGTCAGGCGATCTTTGCTGTTATGACTTCTGAACAGCGGGAGAAAGCGAAAAAATTAAAGCAGGTTATGTCATTTTCTCAGCGTTGTGAAAATGGGGGCAAGGGGAGAAAAAGATAAAAGCATTATTGTGATTGAATGATGCTGTTATCGTTGAAGGTTTGAGGTCGACCACTTTTTTGTGGTCGACTTTTAAGTATTCACGGAAAATTAGCGCAATATAGGCTGAAAAACAATTTATATCGTATTTTTATCTAGTTATGGCCAATTGTTCACTGTTTTTCTGTGTTCATTTTGCGCGAACATGGCTTTTGTGGCTGTTTTTAAACTGAAATGACACTTGATTCGCTTTATTTTACGAAGTAATACTGTAACTGTGTTGAGAAGAAAATTTGCAATGTAGTGATTGGCGTTATGAGAATATCGTATTTGCTCGGCAATTATTTCTGTTATTAGGGTGCCGGAACGGCGGAAGTTTTAATCAATATGGTCTAGCCAAATCAGCCATGGCTTTACGGTCACGGATGATAGATTTGTCGTTGCAGATTATCTGTCGTCAGTGAGCCTATACTGTGCGTAAGATTAAGTTAAGATTGCTACAGATAAGGGTACTGGTTCAGGAACTAATATCGTAAAACACCCTTTACATCGCCAAGACCAATGACGTTTTTGATGATGCCACGGACGAGGCGGTTGTTTTTGTCAAAACAGACATACAGCTCCGACCCTTCAGTTTTGAACACCGATGGGTCAACTAAAATTTTACAAAGCGTTCCCTCGGTAGCAAAGAACTTTTTATCCCTCTCAGAGAGTTCGATAGCTGGTTGAACCACGATCTCTTGCATCTTTTTACGGTGAAAGGTTGGCATATGGATCGACTGTTGATCCAATGCGCCGAACGCCTCTAGTCGCAGGTTGTAAAACGCACTGAGAATATCATAGATCGGCCCATCCGTTTCGAGGGGCAACTCCTGATTGCTGGTTATCCGATTATTCTTTACCCTTTTATAAATAATCTGTCCGATCTCATAATCAAAGTCGTAACTTTTACGCTTCTCTTGGAGTGATCTCCCCTTGCCTTTAAAGGTGTGAGAGCTGTGCCTTAGCGGACGTAAAAGTCCATTTGGGCCAACTTCCATCAAGGTCTGGTGTCTTTCAACCCGATGCCTAGTGATAAAGTAAGCTACGCCAAGTGTTCGGGCTTCCATAACCGCGAGGTAGGTGCCAGGAACTTTTCCATGTTCTAGGGTGATAGAGCCTTCCGCCAGCTGATCAAACCAGAGAAAGGAAACATCGTAAGTCAACTGTTCACCGACCAGCGTTTCAATCGGATGTGAGAGTGAAGCAGAAGCGCTGACGGTTGCTGGCAAAAGCAAGCTAACGGCGAGTAACCAATTGAAAAATAAAACAAATTTTATTCTCATCACATCTAGAATCTCCTGTGGCCGCTGTGTCATATAGGCAATATTTTGTGGTGTTTTTGCCATAATCGAGCTTTTTAATAGCACACACGTACGGTAGTCAAGTTGTCCAGAAAAGAACTAAGCACTGGAAATCCTTTTAAGTTTAGGATTATCCATCGCGCAAGTGACGCTCAACATCATCTTTTCAAAGTAGGTCTACTTTAAATAGATACAATAAAAGTGCCATTTTTCAGATGGTTAACGAAGTTTGGCCTTGGGAAAGCGTTGGCGCAGATGAATTCGATGGAAAAAGTGTGCTGATCAAAGTACGCGATAGGGTGTGCATAACGCTGTCATTGAATACCAATGTTAACTCTTTACTCTCTTTCGAGCCGAGCCCTTACTCGGTGATCCAATCGCAGCAGTGCATGATATCTGTAACAGTGTGGAGGGTGGAATCGTATCCTTGCGGATTACAGATAAATCTGTAATCCGCAAGGCAGGTATATCAGTCAACTTGAATGAGTCCGGGATGATTTCCCGTGATACAACACCCCCCTTGTGGGGTGACGACAAAGGTGTTTTCTGTTCCTACCATGCCGATGCCCGCAATCCCCTTTTTGGGTTCAATAGCGAGCACCATATTCTCTTGAAGGGGTTCATCAAACCCTTTGGCGAGTACAGGCCATTCATCAATATGTAGACCAATGCCGTGACCAAGGAAACGGGCTTGTCGGTCGCCAAATCCCATAAAGTTAGTGGTAAATTGATTGTCCATTTTTGCTGTGATGGTTGCGTAAATTTGCGAGGGTATTGCACCAGGTTTTATCAACTCTGCGGTTTCGTTTTGAATTTGAACGCAGCGTTTATGAATATCGATAGCGCTTTGTGGCAGTGTTCCCTTATATACATAGGTCATGGTTTTATCGGTGTGGTAGCCATCGATTCCACAACCAATATCAACAAAAACCAAGTCTCCCGCTTTAAGGGTTCTGTGGTGACTGCCCAATAGTGGAACAGCGGGACTCATGCCATAATTACCGCCAGGGCCATCAAAAGAGGTGGGGTAAATAGAACTTTCGCCAAAGCAGATATGGCCGAGAAGGACTTCGGTATCATACATACTAAAGCGCGCAAGGCCATGGTGGCCTTTCTTGATCATTTCAGGGTATAGGGCTGCACCTAAGTCGGCTTCTGACATCCCTTCATAGAGTAGGCCGGGCAGTCTATCGACTAAAATTTCGTTGTGAATTTTACCAGACTTTTTCATCCGCTTAAGCTCGTAAGGGCTTTTGACTGCGCGTACCGCAGCGATGGAAAAATCTGCTGACTGTACTTGAGAAAACGAAAAATGTTTATTGAAGCGCTGGTACATGGCAAGGGGAACGCGTTCTGATTCTAGATGCACTGTTGCTGGTATTGGGCCCATGGCTGCGGCAGCATCGCGAAAACTTTGCATAAGACGAATGTCGTCAAATTCAGATTCATTAAGTGCGCGTTGTATGCTGCGTCGGACCCAGTAGATTGCGGGCTGATCTCTAGGGACTAGCAGTACGCCGTCTTGCATGGTGCCAGTAAAGTAAAATTGATTTATTTTGCTGAAGATGGCGACAAATTCCCAGTCAGGACAGTCTTGGTTCATACGGCAGCGAAGTGCACAGAGGCGGTGTTCAAGTTCTGCTTTGGGTACGTTGGCAAACATGATGATCTCCTTTAGTATCGACGTGCTTAGAGTGCTATCGCTTTGTCATGTTGTCAATGCGTATTAATTATTGGTCGAAAATTTGCATAATTATATGAGGGTATCTCATTGACTCTATTGTTTATGCTTACTTCAGGCTGTTATTACCGTGCTGTTGTGAGTTAAGTGACCGTTTCTTTAATGATAGATGATTTTATTTATTATTGTGTGGTAATTAAAACAGGGAGGGGCTTTCGCGCATGGAGGCTAGTTAAATAGCTGATTACGCGATTGTGTAGAAAGAATTTATGGATAGCTTAGCTAATTATTTAATTATTTTTGGTGCTTTAATTCTCGCCGTTGCCCTGATTCCTGTAAATAAATTGCGGCGGCGATTGCCGATTGGCTTATGTCGGCGTTCGTGGATGTTTTTGTCCGTGTTGATCGCATTTTTCTTTGTTGGCTACTTATTCTACGCCTACCTTTTTTGGGATCGTACACATCATTGGTCTGAAATGGTGGTGCCCGCGATCTTCTTTTTTGGCGCAATTTTTGTGCTGATCGTTTGTTCTCTTTCGGCTAAAACGGCCGACGATGTAACACGATTATGTCATTTAGAACATGAAAATGTCACTGATCCGCTTATGGGGATCTATAATCGACGCTACATGGATCTTTGTTTAAAACAAGAGGGCGCTAAGGCGAAACGTTACGATCTTGATCTCTCAGTGATGATGATCGACATCGATTTTTTTAAAAAAATAAATGATAGTTATGGGCATAGCATTGGCGATCAGGTGCTGCAATCCTTAGCACAAATGCTTCAAGGTAGTGTTCGTGATTTTGATAGAGTCTTTCGCTTCGGTGGTGAAGAGATTGTTATTTTACTGCCCTATACCAACTGTGATGGCGCAATGATCTTGGCTCAGCGTTTGTGCCAGTGGGTGAGTGAACGGTCATTGATCGAAAATGATACACAAAATATCGCTATCACCGTCAGTATTGGTGTGAGTTGCTTTTGTCCTGCCGTTGAAGATGTTGGAACCATGATGGCTCGTGCCGATAAAGCGCTCTATTCTGCCAAAGAAAATGGTCGCAATCGTGTTGAACGAGCCGACCCACCGAAAACGGTAAACGACACTTCAACGACGTTAATCCATCATGCATAATTTCCCCTGTAAAATAATGAAAAATTACCGCTTGCGTTTATTCGCAACGGGATTGTTTATTTTGATGATGGTACTCATGGTTTTAAGTGCCTATCACTATTATAGTGATCGTTCGATGGTGATGGGCAAAATAGACCAGCGACTTTATGCCGGGGCCACAGCGTTACGCTACAGCATAGGGGATTCTTTTCATAACCGACCCTTACAAAAAGACACGAAGTTCGGCCAAGATTATCAACAGACAACAACTCATCTTAAACAGTTATCACGCGATCTTAATTTAAAGAAGCTCTACACCTTTGTTGTTATTGACGATGAGTGTTATCAGACTCTTTCGGGTGACTGGCGCGATCACTCAGTTGGTGAGGATTCTGGCCCTTTGCGAAGTTGTCGTTTCGCTGTGGAGAGTCCGGCGTTGGAAGCGCAACATGGCACAGAGCCATTTTATTACGATACCGTTAGTCAGGGTGGACGCAATCGGGCGGTGCTGATCCCTTACGTGACCAGCGGTGGTTATCGTTATTTTGTTGGAGCTTCTGTCGATATCAGTCTGAATGGTGCTTTGGCTGAAACTTTTCAACGTGCGATGGTGCAGTGTGTAATTCTTTTGATTCTCTCTTTTCCGTTAACAGCGTTATTTGTTTGGCCATTATTGTGTCAACTCTATACACATGAGTTAACTGCCCTACCTAATCGAGCAAGACTTAAAAAGGATTTATTGAATTGCCGTTTGCCACAATTGATATTGATCGACATTGATGGTTTTAAGGATATAAATCATTATTATGGCGTTCAGGTTGGCGACCAACTTTTGATGGGGGTTGCTAATTGCCTTAAATCACTTATTCCTGCTGGAACCCGTTTGTATAAGCTTGATGGTGATGAGTATGCTTTGTTGAGTGAATCATCACCACGTTGCATCTCTGTTGATTATCTTGTATCCCGAATTAACGAGCAAAAAATTAATATTGAAGATACAGAGTTTCGCCTTTCAGTTACGGCAGGTGTTGCGCAAGGGACATCACAGCTTATTGAGCACGCTGATTTAGCACTTAAAGAAGCAAAGCGAGTGTTAAAACCTCATAAGCATTATTCCAGTTATTTGCATACCGTACAGAACAGTCAAGCAAATCTGCTTTGGACGTATAAGCTTAAAGATGCCATTGATAGCGATCGGATTGTCGCTTATTTTCAACCAATTTATGACAATAAAAGGCAAGAGATCAGTCATTGTGAGACGTTGGTACGCCTTATTGAGGCCGATGGTACCATTGTCGGGCCGAGTTTTTTTATCGAAGCAGCGCGGCGATCTCGTGTTTATAGTCAGCTAACGTTGTATGTGATTGACGCAGCGCTTAAATTTATTGAACGTTATGGTAAGAGCTGTACCGTCAACTTACTCAATGAAGACATTGTGGTTGAGGAGAGTCGCCAGAAAATTATTGATCGAATTCGTAAGGCGAGTGGACGGGAAAAATTAATTTTTGAAATTGTCGAATCTGAAGGGATTGACGATTACGATGTGATCAAATCTTTTATCGATCAAGTGCGTGTTTACGGTGTTCGTGTGGCAATTGATGATTTCGGTACAGGGTATTCGAATTTTGACCATATTTCCCATCTTGATATCGATTATATTAAAATCGACGGTGGATTAATTGAACAGTTGAGCCATTCTGAGCGGTCTAAAACGATTGTTGAGGCTATTATCCATTTTGCCAAAGAGCTAGATATCGATACCATTGCTGAATATGTCAGCGATGAAAAGTTACAACAGGTTGTTAACGAGATGGGGATCGATTATTCACAAGGGTATCAGATCGGCAATCCGCAGCCAATGGATGAGATTGGATCGTTGTTGAATTCTCCCAGTAACTAAAAAATAATTAATGACTTAGAGCAATGTTTATCTTGATCTATTTTCCTATTTGGCTAAAATGCCAAATAGGAAAATACTTGGAGGTCAAAAATAATGATTGCTGAACGAAAAATAAATTTAGAGGCGCGGACAAAAGTCCTTAAGGCGTTAGCACATCCGACTCGACTGTTTATTATTGAAGAGATTGAGAAGGGGGAGAGTAGCGTTAACTCCTTGACGGCTTTGGTTGGGGTAGATGTCTCAACCGTATCGAAACATTTAACCGTTTTAAAAAATGCTGGGATTGTTATCGCTGAAAAGCGGGGCAATCAAGTTTTTTACCGATTAGCCGTTCCGTGTATTTCAAGTTTTTTCGGCTGTATCGAAAACGTGATCGCTCAGCAGTGCGCCCAGCAAACATTGGCCATCGCTTCAACACCATTAATAGATCCAATAAAACATGCAAATGATTGATATAAGATTAATATTAATTTCTGTCGTGATCATAGATTTTAAGAAAATTGTGAGGGGCCATGCAGTGGAATCGTGAGTGGAAGTATCTGGTCGTCATCCTTGGTGGATTTATTCTGTGTTACTGGTTGCCAGTAGAGCAAATTGAAGCGCTTTTGTGGCCAGCAAGTCCACTATGGGAAGCCTTGTATCTTGTACGTTGGTACGCTCAAGAGCATGTGGTGCTATGTCTTGTTCCAGCCTTCTTTATCGCTGGTGCTGTGGGAGTTTTTGTTAGCCAAGCTGCTGTGATGAAGTACCTTGGCCCAAAGGCGAACAAGGTGCTGGCTTATGGTGTGGCCTCTGTTTCAGGGACAATCTTAGCGGTGTGCTCGTGCACGATCTTACCGTTATTTGCTGGTATCTATCGGATGGGGGCAGGTCTTGGCCCTGCGAGTGCGTTCCTCTATTCAGGGCCAGCGATCAATATTTTAGCAATAATACTCACTGCGACGGTACTGGGACCAGAGATGGGGATCGCCCGAGCAGTTGGTGCAATTATTTTTAGTGTTGTCATTGGCGTCATGATGCATTTTTTCTTTAGAAAAGAGGAGCAGGAAAAAGTGGTCGCAGCCGCAGCGATGCCTGAACCTGAGGTAACTCGGCCATTATGGAAGGTTGCCGTCTACTTTTTTAGCATGGTTGGGATTTTGGTGTTTGCTAATTGGGGCCAGCCGCAGAACTCTCAAGGGCTATGGCATGAGATATGGGCGAGTAAATGGTTGATTACCGGAGGTTTCGCCGCACTGTTGGCCCTGTGTTTAGTACTATGGTTTCGCGTTGTAGCGAGCGCGATTTATGGTGTTGCGATTCCTGTGTTGTTTTTAGCCTTTATGTTTCCTGAACAGCCTATTATCGCCTTTATCGTTGGGATTATTGGTTTAAGTCTTATCTTGACCACGCGTAAAGATAATGAAGAGTTGCAGGAATGGTTTGAAACCTCGTGGGATTTCGCTAAGAAGATTTTACCCCTTCTCTTTTACGGTGTTTTAATCGCAGGTGTCCTTTTAGGTCGGCCAGGCCATGAGGGTGTTATTCCAACAGCATGGATCTCATCTTTGGTAGGTGGTAATAGCGTATCGGCAAATGTTTTCGCTGCGGTATTAGGTGCCTTCATGTATTTTGCGACCCTGACTGAAGTACCGATCTTGCAAGGTTTAATGGGTGCTGGGATGGGAAAAGGGCCAGCGTTGGCGCTATTGTTAGCAGGGCCAGCCCTCTCACTGCCAAATATGTTGGTCATTCGCAGTGTGATGGGAACCAAAAAAACGTTGGTGTTTGTCTGTCTGGTCATTGTTATGGCAACAATGAGTGGCTTAATTTACGGAACATTTTGGGGATAAATCATTTAAATAGGAGATTTGACGATGAACGTTTTAGTTTTAGGTACCGGATGTAAAAAGTGTAATGATTTGGTTGATAACGCCAAGCAAGCTGCTGCGGATTTAGGTGTCGAGGTAAGTATTGAAAAGATTACAGATCTGAATCAGATCATGACCTATGGTTGCATGACGACACCGGGACTTGTGGTCGACGGAACATTGGTGTCTCAAGGGAAGTTACTAAAACCCGAACAAATTGCTGTGTTTTTTACTGCAAAGTAGCTATCTTGATGTTGCTGAACGAATTGATTTAACTCTATAGGAGATTTGGAATAATGAAAATGTTGGTTGATTCAGAAAAATGCACAGCATCAGGGGAATGTTTGTTGGTTTGTCCTCAAAACGCAATAAATTTAATTGATGGTATTGCTAGTATTGATCAAGAATTATGTGATTTTGATGGTTTGTGCATCCCCGCGTGCCCACATGGTGCGATCAGTTTCGAAGAAGGCTCGTGAAATCGATTGTTTTGTTGTATACAATTCACCATTTATACATAGCTAACTCTATGGTATCTTGGCTAAAATATAGTTAGGAGTATCATTGCAATGTTGCGTTATGTCTTATCCGTTTATTTTGCTTTATGGTTTGGTCTGCTGTGTGGTTGCGATATGCAGCAGTATCCAGACTTTGGCGAACCTGAAAAACCTCAATTACTCATCTATAGTGGTATGACCATGCTGCCTGCTGTTACTGAAGTAGCAGCTCTATTTGAAGAGCAGAATGATTGTGAAGTTAAGATTACGTTCGGTAGCTCAGGGCATATTTATACTTCCGTTCAAGCCAATCAAATTGGTGATATTTTCTTCCCCGGTAGTGTTGGATATATTGAGCAACTCCAAGGAGTCGGTGTTGTTACTGATAGTGTTGAGGTGGGTTATAATCAAGCCGCTATCTTTGTTGCCAAAGGTAATCCCTTACAAATCACCGCTGATCTTTCATTATTATTGTCTGATTCGATAAACGTTGTGATTGCGAATCCCACTACTGGAGCCATTGGCAGGGAAATAAAGAAGATTCTTGACGCGCAGGGGATTTATGATCAGGTTGCCGTTCAAGCACAATATCTCACGACAGGGTTTGCGGGTCTTATTCAAGCAATAGAAAGTCATGATGCTGATCTTGTGATCAACTGGCGAGCCGCGGAGTTCTCTCCAGAACATCAGTCGACCATGGAGATGATCTCCTTACCCGAGGAGGTTGCTGCTAAGCAGCGACTTGTTATGGGCGCCCTTAAATACAGCCGACACCCCGAGTTAGTCCAATCCTTTCTAGCTGTAGCTTGTTCTAAGCAGGGACAGGCTATTTTTGCAAAATATGGTATGGCGGATTAATTGATGATGTCACGTTTGCATGAAAATATTATCGCACAAATTGCTGTGTTGCTGTTTATCGCAATGATAAGTACGGGTGGACACCTTATTGGTCATACTCTTATGGAGCAACGACAACAATATTTATCGAGTTTGTTAGATAATGAGAGGGTGAAAATTGAAATTGCTCATCTGTTGCAGAAAAAACTGTTACAGGTCAATGGGCAGTTGCATGACATGTCTAATGTTGGTTCTGTCGATGAAATTGTCGCAATTATTGAAGAATTATCCGTACTCCAAGATGAAATTCTACACTATTTGTATGTTCTAGAACATGGCGGAACAATTGATGGCAGTTATCGGGGTAATTTTGGTAACGAAAAGTTTGTTCAACGTCAATTGCAGTATGTAAATTATCATCGACATCGGATTAACGTTGAAATCGTCGAGCTTCGGGCTAAGGTCGCTGAGTTGCGCAATATTGTCGATGAATATTATGCTCTCGCTGAAAACCGAATTTTGATCATGGAGTTTCGTGATCCCCTTCTTACTGCTCAGGCCATTTCACATTTCAGTCGGTTTTATCGAGCGAATCAACCGTTCTTTAATTTAATCGTCGAGAACGGCAATCGCCTCCATTTTGAGAGCCGTGTAGAGATGGCTAAAATTCAGAAATACCATGCTGAATTTAAAACGTTGTACGCGAAGATTGAAGGACTTTCCATTGTTGCGACCCTGTTGCTTCTACTGGCAACGGGTGCTCTTGTTTTATATAATACGCGCAAAATATTACGTGACCGCCAGCAAGCTCAAACTCAACTCTCTACCAGTGAACGTCATTATCGACGACTCATCGAAAATGTTTCTGATATCGTCACTATTATAGATGCCGCAGGTGTTATCAGTTACACTAGCCCTGCCGCAGAACGGTTGTTTGGTCAGAAGGTTGAAGATATTGTCGGCAAAAATATTCGTGATATGGTGCTCAGTGAAGATATTAAAGGGTTTGATATTTTAACCCTTTACGAGAATTTTAATGGCGACACACCAATGAACTACCGGGTCATTGACCATCAGCAACAGCAGCAAGTGTTGGAATCCTATATTCAGCGTTTTATTGGAGAAGATGATGAAGTTTATTATCTTCTGAACTCGCGGAATGTTACCCTGAGAAAAAAAGCTGAAGAGGAAAATCGTAAGTTAAGTCTTGTTGTTGAGCAAAACCCGAGCAGCATTGTCATTACCGATACCTTGGGACATATCGAGTACGTTAACCCCTTCTTTGAAAAGGCGACAGGGTATACTTTTGCTGAAGTGAAAGGTGAAAATTCAAGCATTCTTAATGCGGGGAAAACATCTCCCAATGTTTTTAAGGAGATGTGGGATACCATCAATGCTGGCAATGTGTGGCAAGGGGAGTTTATTAATAAGAAGAAAAATGGCGACCTTTATGATGAAAGTGTTTTGGTTCTTCCGATTAAAGATCTAGAGGGTCGCATCACCCACTTTGTCGCATTAAAAGAAAATATTACCGAACTAAAGAAAGCCCGTCAGCAAGCGGAACAGGCTAATCAAGCCAAGTCAGAGTTTTTGTCACGTATGAGTCATGAATTACGCACCCCTTTAAATGCAATTAATGGCTTCTCGAAGTTGATGTTGCGGAGCAAAAAGAATCCGCTAAATGAAAAACAAGTTAATATGGTGGAGCAGATTGATTCTGCTGGCAAGCACCTTCTTGAATTGATTAATGAAGTTTTAGATTTAGCTCGCATTGAGGCTGGGAAGCTTTCACTTTCCATTGAGACCATGCGTCCGTGTGCATTAATTGATGATTGTTTATCGTTGATGGAAAATTTAGCCGAGCAGCGTGGTATTAAGTTGGTTGATAAGTGTTGCGAGAAAGAGATTCCCCTCGTACAGGCCGACTATACACGGGCAAAGCAGGTGTTAGTTAATCTGATATCTAATGCGATAAAATATAATCGTGTCAATGGCGGGGTAAGCGTCTATATTGAAGTTGATCCTTCAGGTCAGTTACGTTTTGTTGTCGAGGATACTGGGTTAGGGATCTCTTCGGATAAACAACAAGAACTGTTTGTCCCTTTTGCTCGACTGAGTGACAATTCTGATGCGGTTGAAGGTACGGGGATCGGAATGACGATCACCAAGCAATTGGTAGAAGCGATGGGCGGTACGATTGGCTTTGAAAGTGAACTTGGCCACGGGAGTACTTTTTGGTTTACCTTGCCGTTTGCTGAACATGTTGAAGAGGTCCGTTGTGCGAGTTCGACAGATGTTGTAGAGGAGAGGGGGGGAGTTGATACTGAGAGTGATCACCTTATCCTCTATATTGAAGACAATCCCGCAAATATCAGTCTTATGGAGTCCTTGCTTGATGATTGGCAGGGGATGCAGATCGTAACTGCCCTTAGTGCAGAAGAGGGGATAGCGATTGCTAAGAAGACTCTACCCGCTCTTGTTTTGCTGGATATAAATTTACCAACAATGAATGGTTTTGAAGTATTTCGTCAGCTTCGCTCCCACCCTGATACGGAAGCTATCCCCGTTGTCGCTGTAACGGCCGATGCCATGAAGGAGACGTTACTTAAGGCGGCTCGACTTGGTTTTGACGGCTTTGTTCCCAAGCCTGTAGATTTTGAGAAATTAAAGATGACGATTTCAGATCTTTTAAAGGTGTGATGAAGATGAATGCGTTGACGTCAATTTTTGATGCGAAAATTCTTATTGTTGATGACAATATTGCTAATGTTGCATTGCTTGAGGCGATTTTGGAGGAGGAGGACTATACGGCTGTTTTTTCAACAACCGATCCGCGCGAAGTGATCCCCCTTTATCGTCAACACAAATTTGATTTGATATTGCTCGATATTCGTATGCCGTGGTTATCTGGTATTGATGTTCTCAATCTTCTTAAGGATGAGATTGTTGATGACTACATTCCCGTCATTGTCTTGACGGCACAAACAGATATGGAAACACGGCAAAATGCGTTAACTGCGGGAGCCAAAGATTTTATTACCAAACCGTTTGAGGATTGGGAAGTTTTATTGCGCATTCAGAATATGCTCGAAACCCGTATGTATTATACACGTCAAGTTGATCGGGCTAACACCTTGGAACAAGAGGTGCGTAAGCGCACAGAAGAGATTCGCTTAACACAGCTTGAAACTGTACGCCGTTTAGGCGTTGCAGGTGAGTTTCGTGATAATGAAACAGGGGCTCATGTATTACGGATGAGTCATGTTTGCAGCATGATTGCTGGCAAATTAGGTTTGAGCGAGGCGTATTGTGAAATGATTTTGTTTGCGAGCAGTATGCATGATGTTGGCAAGATTGGAATCAGAGATGATGTGCTGCTCAAACAAGGAAAACTGAACGAAGAAGAGTGGTGTTTGATGAAACGTCATCCACAAATTGGCGCTAAAATAATCGGTGACCATGACTCTGAGCTGATGACTCTTGCACGTGAAATAGCCTTAAATCATCATGAAAAATGGAATGGTACGGGCTACCCACGTGGACTTCGTGGTGAAGTTATCCCTTTGAGTGCGCGTATTGCTGCAATCAGTGATGTCTTTGATGCCCTAACTTCAGAGCGACCCTACAAGGAGCCGTGGCCTGTAGAAAAGGCGCTGGCTTTGATTCGAAAGGAATCAGGGCAACATTTTGATCCAGAAATCGTTACTGTCTTTCTTGAAAATATAGAGGAAACATTAGAGATCAAAGGCCGTTATCTTGATTGAATTTTATTGTCGCAGTAGGCTTTTATCCTGCAATTAAGCGGTTGCGTCCTGCTGATTTGCCATCATACATTAGCATGTCGGCGCGATTTAATACCGATTCAATGCTATCCTCTTTTTTAATCATTGTTGCTCCAATTGTGACAGTCACGTGAATTTCTTCGTGCGCTAACTTGATATACGAGTTGTCGATAAGAATACGTATGCGCTCGCCAAGACTTTTTAGTTCTTCAAATTGAGTATTACGGATAATGCCGATAAACTCCTCCCCTCCCCAGCGTCCATAAACATCAAACGTGCGAGAATTGTGGCTGAGTGTTTTGGAGATAAATTTAAGGACTTCATCTCCGATGAGATGGCCGTAGGTATCGTTGACAAGCTTAAAAAAATCGATGTCGATAAAGAACACACCAAAGGGAATATCGAAGCGTCGATGTTCCTCAATAATATTGTGCAACTCTCGTTCTAAATAGCTTCGATTGGGAAGCTGCGTTAAGTTGTCAAGTAGAGCTGTTTTTTCGAGCTCTTTTATCCGTTGAAGGCTAGAGGCATGTGAATTGTCGGCGGTGAAAACTTCAATACAGCCTGTTATGTTTCCATCGATATTTGCAATTGGAATCGTACGAACGAGAACACCAATACGGTGACCCTGTTTATGGTGTAAAAAAACATGGGCTTGCCTCGTTTGAGAATCTTTCATGGTTGCTTCAATGGGGCAGCCCGTTTTACATAAGTTGGTGCCGTGCTTATCAATATGGCAGAGGATATTGTCAGCACAGCATGAGCCGGTAATATCCTCCGCTGAAAAGCCTGTCAAAAGTTCAGCCGCAAGGTTCCAATAGCGGATGGTTCTATCAGTATCAACAATATAGAGAGCATCGAACATGTTTTCAGCAAGTTGCCTAAACACAATATCGTCGAGATTGAGTTCCTCTTTGACCTTACAGAGTTTGTCCATTTTGTTAGCCCTCTTCCGATAGTGCTGTTATTTTAACAAATTGGTCACTGCTGCGTGCCATAATTTGACCAACAATTTGCGCCTCATCGTTTTGGTGCGAATGGAGAAGCTCCTTGTGGTATTCCATTAATAGCTCATCAATGTGCTCAATGTCGTTGTCATCGACATCATTTAATTCCACCTTCGCTCCCCACGCAAAACGCTGGCGAAGTGCAGTACGGTTCATATTCATGGCGGCATCTAAATAGCAATAAATGGTGCCGCCTGTCATCCCTGAGCAGATCCAAGGACCGGGGTCGCCGAGCACGACAACACGACCTGATGTCATGTACTCAAAAGCGAATCCTTTAAGGTTGGCGTGGCCAGCAAGGTTGGCAGAGGTCTCTTTACGCGGTTCGAGAATCCGAGCGCCAAGCACAACATCTGCCCCAGATAGCCGGATACACGCGCGGCTGTCTGCATCACCTTGTACCATGAATAGTCCACCCTGTGCGCCATAAGCAAGTCCTTTGCCAACGGAACCACCGACGCGCTTACCATCGATATTTTCCCCTTTTAAGATAACAATTCGACCACCGAGAGCGCCTTTACCAACACCGTCCTGCGCGCCACCTTCAACACTGATATTGATCCCTTCGATATTGAAAGCACCGAGGCCATTACCGGGGATGGAGTCGCGGCGAAAATGGAGGT
>Ga0193964_1000706_pt1 | contig 15719 bp, 16 predicted proteins | sample FB_7_MG_FD_140323 | JGI IMG/M metagenome (GOLD analysis project Ga0193964, IMG submission 140323) | Microbial mat bacterial communities from the Broadkill River, Lewes, Delaware, United States - FB_7_MG | ecosystem: Environmental > Aquatic > Freshwater > River > Microbial mats | place: USA... | reverse complement strand
TCTATTTTTAATAAAAATATACGCGCCAACGTTGTTTAAAATTGTCGATAGCTTGCGTTCACTGTCATACAGTTGCTGCTGAATCGCTTTTTGCTCAGTAATGTCCGTCGAGATGCCAAACAAGCCATCCCGATTGCCAAATTTATCATAGAGCGGTTTTTTGACGGTGAGATAATGTCTGTGCTGTTGGAGATGCGGCACATAGTTTAGCTCTTCTGCTTCGACCGTCTCACCCCGCTCAATAACCGGTTGGTCGATCGTTTGTAAGGCTTTTCCAGTTTCAGGGCCAAAAAAAACCAGATCATTACTACCAATGATCTCATCGATTGATCTTTCGAATAGCTCGCAGACCTGCTGATTGGCATAGGTGTAGTTAAAATGTTTATCTTTGCAATAAACGTAGGCCCCCAAATGATCAACAATGTTAAAAAAATTGTGCAGAGTATCTTCTGAGGGTATGGCTAGATTGATATGAATGACTAGTAGTTTGTCTGTGTCGGTCGCTAGCGCTGAGATGCCTAAGGTGTAGTGCTGATCTTGATGGAAAAAAGCGGTGTCTAGCGTGGTATCACAAGATTGAAGCGTCGCTCTCAAGTGGCTTTGCCACAAAGCTGAAGTAGAAAATTCATCGCGATTGATGCGTAGTAGTTTGCACGCAGCGTCATTAATGTAGAAATATGACACGTCTTCCTCCCTCACGATGAGGTAGGCTTCCTTGAGTTGCGCAAATAGCTCAGAGGTTTGCATCTATCGATTCCTCAGCGGTAATGAAGAATGTAGTGATAAGCTTGTGTCGGTAAAAATTAAGGAGCGCTTATCTCCTATGGATAAGGCGATAAGCGCTTAATCGATTATTTATTAAAAACGATATCAACCATTAAGTCACTAGCAATTGCTTCAATTGACTCTTGTAGCGCGTCCAACTCTAGATCAGCACTCGCCATTAGTTCTGCTTCCGCTTTAAACAGTAACTCTGCTGACATCGATCCAGAGACTAACTCTGTTGATAGGCGTTCAACGTTAACATGATGCTTGGCGAGTACGCTTGAAATATCTCTTACAATCCCTGGCTTATCATGTCCGACAAGTTCTAGTGTGAAGCTTTGCGTCGGGCCCGTACTCTCTGGAGTGTCTGAGCGTTCTGCGGTTACTTTTAAGCCTTGGGAGTCTAAAGCGGTAAGGGCGTTGATTAATGCATCCGCTTTGTCGGCTGGAACTTCAGTAATTAAAATGCCTGCAAATTTACCCGCTAGACGAGACATACCGGATTCAAGCCAGTTTCCGCCGTTTTCGGTAATCGTTTGTGCTAGCATCTCAACCAAGCCTGGTTTATCTGGGCCGATGACGGTTAAAACTAATGATGTCGTCATAATAAGCTCCACTCTCTACTCAATTTGTTTATTTTATAAAGTCACTATAACACTATGATTGAAATTATCAGCGCCCTGTGGCCTGTATTTGCTTTGATTTTATTGGGCTATGTTGCACGACGTACCGGTTTTCCCGGTGAGTCATTTTGGCAGCAAGCGGAAAAAGCGACCTATTTTGTGCTTTTCCCGGTTTTGTTGGTGTCTCGGTTGGCAACAACAGATATGTCCGTTGTGGACCTAAAAGCCACGGGGCTAATCGTTTGTTTGTTAGTGTTGATGGGGAGTGTTTTTGCTTTTTTGGTTAGGCCCTTTACCGCGCGTGATGCGGCAGGCTTTACATCGATATACCAAGGTTCTGTTCGTTTTAATGTCTATGTTGGCTTAGCGGCTTCGGCAACCCTTTTTGGTAGTTTAGGGGTTGCTGTCGGTGCCGTTGTTATGGCGTTAATGATTCCTTTACTCAATCTGTGTTGTGTCTTGGTTTTTTCTTTTTTTACGCATAAAACAGGCAAGTTTAGTGCTATTCCCCTAGCGATCATAAAGAACCCTCTTATTATCAGCAGTCTCATTGGTCTGACGTTGAATCAAACGGGAATCGGTTTTCCGTTAGTGATCGAACCTGTTGCAGAATTACTCAGCCGGATGGCTTTGCCTTTAGGGTTGTTGTCGGTGGGGGCGGGTTTAAGTTTCCGGGTATTGCTTAACAGTGGTGTAGAGATCTGTTGGGCTTCCTTTATAAAGCTTATGTTAATGCCGCTGAGTGCTTTTGGGCTTTGCCTTTTGTTTGGGCTGGATAGCCAAAGTGCGGAGGTTATATGGTTGTATGCTGCGCTTCCAACTGCCACCTCATCCTACATTTTAGCCCGGCAGCTTGGTGGTGATGCGCCGATGATGGCTGCGATTGTGACCGGGCAAACGTTGATTTCGATGATTTCCATACCATTTATAATGATTTTTCTTGGTTTTTTGCAAAAATCATTATAAATCAGGGGGTAATTGGCGTTTTTTATGTTTTTAGATTAAAATAAGTACGTAACTGGCCGATAGTTTATTTGAGCGGTTTTTGCAAAAGCTTGCAAAAAATCTGAAATGTGGAAAACTACTGCGCCAGCCATCATGCAAACGGGCGTTTGTTTGATACGCGGTAAACCTTATAGGCAGAGTAATGAAAAAAGGTCCTGATCTAGTTTTGGTCTTGGTTGTTGTGTTTGTGCTTGGGTCGGTAATGACCGGAGTTTCACACGCCGATTTCCAACTTGCGTCACTTTTCGAACAAGTTTTTAATAGCTAAATTAGCTACCTTTATGGGTAGCTTTTACTGTCGGTGACAATAGACGTTAGAGGGATATCCCAGCTCTCTATCGGTAGCCTTTCTACTCTCTGAATTTCGTGAGCTAAACCTATTAGGTTTGGTCCAGCCATTCCCCTTCGTAAGTTTTTAAAGCTAAACGTGCGATCGTAATAGCCACCGCCCATTCCCATTCGATTCCCCAATGCGTCAAAAGCAACGAGGGGAAGAAAGACTAAGTCTAAAGCCCACGCCGCTCTTCTGTTTGCAGGTATGAGTTTAGGTTCTCGAATTCCATAGATGTTTTTAATCATTACCGTATTGGGAGTATATGGAACAAACCATAGCCTGTTATGCAGGATAGGGTGTAATACGGGCAGATAAACGTTTTTGCCAAGTTTCCAGCATAGTTTAATCAATGGAGTTGGATTAATTTCACCGTCATTGGGTAGGTACATCGCAATGTTGCGTGCCTTTCTAAAATCATTTCTACAGCGAATATTTCGTAGTAGATTTGTGGCGGCAAGTTGCTGCTGTTGAGGTGATAGTGATCGTCTTGAAGAGCGGATCTGTTTGCGAAGTTGTTGGCGTGTATTCATATGCAGAGTAAAGAAAGATCCCCAAGGTGCCGGTGTCGATTATGGCCCTGAACCCGAAGGTTCAAGGAGGGGGTTGCTGAGTAACGTTAGGCTTTCCGGTAATCGGACATGCACACCAGAAACTACGAGCAACCTCCAAAGGTGTGATTATCGGCTCGAGGGACGTAACCAACTATCGAACACCCCAGGGCATAATGCCATTATACGCTATCTAGCTCGGCTGTCAGGTCTTGTAATTAATTAATTTTATGCTAAATGAATTTGTAACTGGTTGTTAATTAAGCAGTTTGTTGCTTGGTGAAAAAAATTCAAGCTGACGGTTTATTTTTCTAAGGGAGGAATGTCGTCTTGATGTTTTAGGGCCGCATCAATTTTACTACCTAAATGGCGTAAGCGTTGTTCAACGTCACTGTTTGTTTCTTGGCGTGACTGTAATAGCTCATGAGCTAAGTTCAGGGCTGCCATAACGGCGATGCGCTCAAGGCCTAGCACTTTGCCGGATTTTCGAATGTCGCGCATCTTCTCGTTTAAAAAATCGGCCGAGGCTAATAGTTCTGCTTCCGCATCTGCAGGGCAGTTAAAGCTGAACTCTTTATCTAACAAATTAATCGAGACGGTTTGAGATTCTGCTTGACTCATTTGTTCTGCTCCAGGGCTTTCAAACGCATGATCATGGCTTTTATTTTGCTCTGCGTTTGCTCATTAATCTGAGCAAGTTGTGCGCGCTCTTCCTTCAGCAGCTGCTCGCGTTCACGAAGCTGAGAATTTTCCTGCTCTAGCTGTGCGCAACGCTCCAGAATTTGATCTATTTTCTGTTCTAACGCGTTAAAATAATGCTCGGTCATGCAGAACTAAGGCTCCTGAAACTTGCGGGGGTGACCTGTTTTTGTGAATGTTAATACGTATTTTATAGAAGTACAGGTTTATTCTTCATTGCAGGACTATAATCAGCCGCTGCCTAAGGGTCAATGACGCTGCACGGGATTAGCGGAAATGCTAGGATTAACAGCATAATATTACGGATGGACTTTTATTCATGTCTTTAGAAAATGTACCGGTAGATCTTCCAGATTTTGAACTAGTAGCCAATATGTTTGTTGAGGAAGGTGTTCGCGTTGCTTCTCCCTCCGAATTGCATGGTTTGATCTCGGGTCACTTGGCTGCAGGTGCTCGATTGCAGTCTGCAATTTTACTGCAAACCGCATGTGAATTGATGGACAAAGAATCGCTTTCGCAAGAAAGCAGTAAAGTGGTTTTGGTTAATTTATACAGTGCAACCTGTGCGGCACTAGAAAGCTTAGATCTCGATTTCGAAATGTTGCTGCCTGATGATGAAACTGAAATTTCGCAGCGAGCTGATTCTTTAGGCCGCTGGTGTCAGAGTTTTTTAAGCGGTTTTGGTTTGTATGGTAAGCATACCGATGCGTCTTTATCTCAAGAGGCGAAAGAAACCTTAAATGACCTCGGCCAAATCGCACAGATCTCTTCTGAATTGGAAGAGCTAGATGAGAACGAATCGGACCTGATGGAAGTACAAGAGTACGTCAGAATGGCCGTTCTCATGTTGTTTACCGAATGTAATCAAGCAGTAGAGAATAAAGAGAAAGAGTTTGCTAAAGCTCAACCGGAAAATAGTAGGTTGCATTAAATGAAAATTAGCTTGGATCAGTTCACCGCTCGTAGAGCCCAGCTCTTGGAAAAAATGCCGTCCGGAAGTATTGCCATTATCCCAGCTGCCACGATGAAGCAGCGTAACAGTGATGTGGAGTATGCATTTAGGCAGGATAGTAGTTTTTATTATCTAACAGGGTTTAATGAGCCTGACGCCGTATTGTTGTTGATGCCTGGGCGTCTTGCTGGTGAATCGGTAATGTTTTGTCGTAACCGAGACAAGCTAATGGAGATTTGGAATGGCTATCGAGCCGGCCCTGAAGGGGTGGTGGATCGCTATGGCATCGATGAAGCGCATCCTATAGAAGAGATTGATGACTTATTACCTGCATTATTGAACGGTATGTCACGTATCTATTATGCCATTGGCAAAAACGATGAGTTCGATCGGCAGATTCAACACTGGTTGAGTGCTATTCGAGCACAGGCACGTCAGGGCGCAGTGGCACCATCTGAGTTAGTGGTACTGGATCAGCTTTTGAATGAAATGCGGCTGATTAAAAGTGATGCTGAGCAAGATATGATGCGTGCCGCTGGGGATATTTCTGCACAAGGCCATGTGAAGGCGATGCAGTGCTGTAAGCCTGGGATGATGGAATATCAGTTAGAGGCTGAAATTTTGCATCACTTTGCCATGAACGGTTGCCGTCAGCCCGCTTATTCCACAATAGTTGGCGGTGGTGCTAATGCCTGTGTGCTTCACTATATTGAAAATGACCAAGCCTTACAGGATGGCGATTTGGTTCTGATTGATGCAGGTTGTGAACTTGATCATTATGCCGGTGATATTACGCGTACTTTCCCGGTTAATGGTTGTTTTAATCAAGAACAAAAAGCTATTTACCAGTTAGTTCTTAAGGCCCAAAAAGCGTGCATTGCATTGGCCAAACCCGGCGTGCTTTGGGATGAGGTTCATCAAGAATCGATCAAGGTGTTGACTCAAGGGCTGATCGATCTAGGGCTGCTTAATGGTGCTTTAGATGAGCAGATTGATGCGGGAGGTTATCGTGATTTCTATATGCACCGCATCGGTCACTGGTTAGGTATGGATGTTCATGATGTTGGCGATTATAAAGTTGATGGTGAGTGGCGTCCGTTACAGCCAGGTATGGTCATGACGGTTGAGCCTGGTCTATATATCGCTATCGATAATCAAAATGTTGATGAGCGCTGGCGTGGTATTGGTGTTCGTATAGAAGACGATGTTTTAATTACCGAAAATGGTTGTGAAATATTAACTGCATCAGTCCCGAAAGAGGTTGATGAGATAGAGGCGTTGATGGCTGCGGTATGAAAGAATACTACGATCTAGTGATTGTCGGCGGTGGGATGGTCGGTGCAAGCCTCGCCTGTGCTTTAATGCCCGTGTTGGAGTCTCTAGATCTTAATATTGCGGTTGTAGAAAGTTATCCGCTGCCCGAAGAGGAAGCGCTTTCGTTTCAGCCGAGTTATGACGCTAGATCGACTGCGCTTGCTTATGGAAGCCGAACTATTTATGAACAGATGGGTGTATGGGATGTACTTAAAACGCATCTATCTGCGATTAAGAATATCCATGTGTCCGATAAAGGGCATTTTGGCGTTACGCGTTTGAGTGCAGAGAAAGAGAAGGTGGCTGCGCTAGGTTATGTGGTCGAAAATCAGTGGCTTGGGCGCGTGCTGCTTGATCATCTGCGTCGAGCTGATACGACTCGGCTGGATTTTATCTGTCCGGCAGATGTCACAGGAATTCAGCCTAGCGCTTCGCTTATGGAAGTATCGCTTACTACTGAGAGTACAAAGCATAAGTTGAATTGTGAACTTGTTGTTATGGCGGATGGCGGTCGTTCTTCGTTACGAGAGCAGATGGGGATTAGTTACACTCAGACCACTTACGAGCAGCATGCTGTCATTGCGAATGTCAGTGCCGATCGTGGGCACCAGAATGTCGCGTATGAACGCTTTACCGATAAAGGCCCTATGGCATTACTGCCTTTGGAAGATGAAGGTGGGTATCATCGTTCGGCGCTGGTTTGGACGGTGCCGGATGAGAGTGTGGATGATGTTCTTGGCTTAGATGATCAAGCATTTATGGCATTACTACATGAGCGTTTTGGTTATCGTGCAGGCAATTTTATAAAAGTGGGTGAACGTGCTTCTTATCCGCTTAAATTGACGGTCGCGGATGAGCAAGTGAGGCAAGGCGTCGTGGTCTTAGGGAATGCTGCTCATTCTTTACATCCGATTGCTGGACAAGGCTTTAACCTAGCATTACGGGGCGTCGTTGCTTTAGTTGATACTTTGCTACAGGCAAAGAAACAGAATAAGAGTTTGGGTGATTTAGCTCTGCTACAGAGTTTTTATGATCGCCAAAAGGGCGATCAAGAGCGGACCATTGGTTTTAGTGATCGCACGATGAAGCTCTTTTCAAATAACCAGCCATTATTGGCCTTGGGTAGAAACCTGGGTTTGCAATTGTTAGATGTATGCCCACCGGCTAAGACCGTGTTAGCGCGAAGTGCGATGGGTCTTGATATGCCTGCACCGGAACTGAAATAGGACGTTGATAATGCCCGAGCCGTTAAACGCTGATGTAGTTATTGTAGGTGCCGGGATGGTGGGTGTTACACTTGCCGCCGGGCTGGCACCGAGTGGCGCGAATATCGTTATCTTAGAGCAGCGAGAGGGGAGTATATCTGACTATCCAGCCCTCGTTGCGGAGCAGCAACAGCAAGGTTTTGATCCTAGGGTAAGCGCGTTAACTTGTGCTTCTCAGCAGATATTAACGGCGGTTGGTGCTTGGGATTATATCCGATCGGCACGTATTAGCCCCTACACCGCCATGGATGTTTGGGATGGTGAGGGAACAGGGCATATCCATTTTTCGGCCAATGAACTACATGAGCCGGTATTAGGACATATTGTTGAAAATCGAGTGACCTTGTCCGGTTTATATCAGGCGATTGAGCAGTGGGAGAATATCACTGTGATGACCGGCGTAAGTCTATCCGACCTTTCGAGCGTAGAGCGAGGGCGGCGCCGAGTGATGTTGGATGATGGTCGTGAGATAAATGCTGAATTGGTGGTCGCGGCTGACGGGGCGCTTTCAAAGACACGTCAGATGGCAGGTATTCCTATGTGGGAATGGGATTACGGCCATCATGCGATCGTGACTACCGTAAAAACAGAACTCGATCATCAGAGTACGGCTTGGCAGCGCTTTACCGAGGATGGCCCTTTAGCTTTCTTGCCTTTACCGAAGACTGAAGAGGGGAGCTATTGTTCAATTGTTTGGTCTACCTCTCCCTCTCATGCAAAAACGTTAATGGGGTTGAATGAAGAGGATTTTTGTCAGGCATTGGAATGCGCATTTGAACGACGTTTAGGGCGAATATTATCAGTGGATAATCGTGCTGTTTTTCCGTTACGTCAACGCCACGCTAAGCATTATATACAAGCGGGTTTTGCAGCCATTGGTGATGCTGCGCACACTATTCACCCCTTGGCAGGTCAGGGGGTTAATTTAGGCTTGATGGATGCTGCACAACTAGTGGATGCGTTGTTAGCGGGGAAAAAACGTGGTGAGTCTTTCGGTTCTGATCGAGTGCTCAAACGGTTTCAGCGCGAACGTCAGAGTGACAATCTACAGATGTCAGCAACCATGGAAGCGTTTAAGCGTTTATTTGATGATCCGAATCCTGTGTCGAGGTTGGTGCGAAATATGGGTATGAACCTCTTGGATAAACTGCCTCCCGTAAAGAATCATATTGTTCTTAGCGCGATGGGGCTTTCAGGACGTTTGCCCGAACTGGCTAAACGTCCAATTAGGGAATAATTGCTATTTCGCTCTCTTTTACGAGCGCTGTCTACCATAGTTGCACGCGAGTTTATCGTTCAAAGATTGAACTACAGCGAGAATCCCTATAAATTGTCATCCCTTTTTTGCTTTTCGGGCTGTTTGATTATCTATGCTTGGAATGCAAATGATAAACTGAAGGCGTATGTCGCCTAGCACGACATTAAAACGCCAGACCCTACATAAGAGTTAATAATATGGGTAGTAAAACAGCACTATACGAAAAGCATCAAGAGATGGGTGCTAAGCTAGTAGATTTTGGTGGTTGGGATATGCCCATCCATTACGGTTCTCAAGTAGATGAACATCATCATGTTCGTAATACGGCGGGTATGTTCGATGTTTCGCATATGACTGTTGTGGATGTGACGGGCACCGATGCAAAAGAGTACCTTCGCTACTTGTTGGCTAACGACGTCGTTAAGTTACAAGAAAAAGGCAAAGCGCTTTATAGCGGTATGTTGAATGAAGATGGTGGGGTGATTGATGACCTTATCGTTTATCTGATGACTGAGCCGGGCGTGGCTGGTGAATGGTTTCGTGTGGTTGTTAATTGCGCTACACGTGAGAAAGATCTGCGTTGGATGTCAGATCAAACAGCCAGTTTTGACGATGTTGCACTAACTGAACAGCCTGATTTGGCGATGGTGGCGATTCAAGGGCCTAAAGCGATTAGCCTAGCGAAACAATCAGTTAATGCGTCGCGTGAGAAACTGATTGATCAGCTAAGCGTTTTTCAGGGCTTAGAGTCTGAAGGTTGGTTTATCGCGAGAACTGGCTATACCGGAGAAGATGGGCTAGAAATAATGCTACCGGAAGATGAAGTAGCTGATTTTTGGCAGGCATTAGCTGATGCAGATGTAAAGCCTTGTGGGCTTGGAGCCAGAGATACCTTACGCCTAGAAGCGGGTATGAACCTTTATGGGGCTGATATGGATGAAACTGTTTCTCCACTGGCCGCAAATATGGGTTGGACGATTGCTTGGGAGCCCCAAGAGCGAATTTTTATTGGTCGTGAGGCATTGCAGGCGCAGAAGGAAAGTGGCGTGACTGAGCGTTTGGTTGGCCTGGTAATGGAAACGCGCGGCGTGTTGAGATCGCATCAAAAAGTAATAGTTGAAGGCGTCGGTGAAGGGGAGATTACCAGTGGTACCTTTTCACCAACGTTAGGTTGTTCCGTTGCAATGGCACGCGTGCCTGCAGGAACAAAAGATCAGGCAGACGTAGAGATTCGTGGAAAGCGGGTTCCTGTTCGTGTTATCAGACCGTCGTTTGTCCGTAATGGAAAGAAAGTTTTCGATTAAGAGTTCATTAGAACTAACACCTTAAGGGTAGGAAATAAACATGAGTAACATCCCATCTGAATTGAAATACGTTGCAAGTCATGAGTGGATTCGTGTCGAAGGTGACGGCACCGTTACTATTGGTGTAACTGATCACGCGCAAGACCTGCTGGGTGATGTCGTTTTTGTCGAGTTGCCTGAAGTCGGCGCTGACGTTGCGACAGGTGATGAGTCTGGTGTGGTTGAATCTGTTAAGGCTGCGTCTGATATCTATGCTCCGTTAAGTGGTGAAGTTATTGCTATTAACGAAGAATTAGAAGATTCTCCTGAATTGGTAAACTCTGACCCTTATGGTGATGGCTGGTTCTTCAAGCTGAAGCTAAGCGATAATGATGAGCTTAATGAGCTATTGAGCGCTGAAGGTTATACTGATCTATGTGAATCAGAAGCCTAAATCGTTAACGCCTGTTCAAGGCGCTAATGAAATATTTTTATTGTCCCGGCTTTATGCCGGGATAATTGTTTATATGTAACTGTCGTAACAACAGGAAAAACATGTCACTGCAAACACTAAAACTTAATAGTGGCGCTGAGCGTCGACTTCGGGGTGGGCATCTTTGGATCTACAGCAATGAGGTAGATAATCGTGTAACACCATTAAAGAGCTTTGCGCCGGGTGAACAAGTGATTGTGGAGACCGACAAAGGGAAGCCGCTGGGTGTTGCGTATGTTAATCCTAATACCCTTATTTGTGGCCGCATTGTTAGTCGCGACTTGAAGTACACCTTGGATCGTTCGCTGATTATCCATCGCTTGAAAATTGCATTATCGCTACGTGAAAGCTGCTTTAGTGATGATTGTTATCGCCTAGTATTTGGCGATAGTGACGGCCTGCCTGGGTTAGTGATTGATCGCTTCTATGATGTTTTTGTTGTTCAGATATCGACGGCTGGAATGGAAGCGGTGTTGAACGAAATTGTTGAAGCCCTCAACAAAGTCTTTACGCCGAAAGCGATATTGCTTCGTAATGACGGCAAAATGCGCGCGATGGAAGGCTTAGAAACATACACTGAGATTATTCAGGGGGATATTCCTGAGCTATGTCCTTTAATGGAAAACTCAGTACCTCTGTTGGCTCCCTTACAAAAGGGCCAGAAAACAGGGTGGTTTTATGATCATCGTAATAACCGCGCACAGATGCAGCGTCACGTTGAAGGAAAGCGTGTCTTAGATCTGTTTAGTTATGTGGGCGGTTGGGGCGCGCAAGCGTTAGCTGCAGGGGCTTCGCAGGCTATCTGTGTTGATGCTTCTCACTTTGCGTTGGAAGTGGCTGCAGAAAATGCACGTATTAATAATGCTTCGGATCGTTTTGAAGGATTTCACGGCGATGCGTTTGATATTTGTAAGTCTCTTATCGCAGATAAAGAAAAGTTTGATGTGGTTGTGCTTGATCCGCCTGCGTTTATTCAAAAGAAAAAAGATATACGCAATGGCGAGCGTGCTTATGCGCGGATGAACAATTTTGCGATGCGCCTCCTGAAAAAAGATGGAATATTGGTGTCGGCGTCTTGTTCTATGCATCTGGAGCGCCAGCGTTTGGTCGATATCATTCGCAGTAACAGCCGTGAACTTGACCGTAACGCGCAAATTTTTGATCAAGGGCATCAAGGTGCGGATCATCCGGTCCATCCGGCAATCCCAGAAACTGATTATTTAAAATCCTTTTTTGTAAGAATCTTGCCATCCGCATAAGAGAGTAGGGACGTTAGGGAGAGTTCTATGCAATACAACAAGTTGGGAAATACCGATATCGATGTCAGTGCGATCTGCTTGGGTACGATGACATTTGGTAGTGATCAAAGCGAAGCAGACGCATTTCAGCAGATGGATTATGCGGTTGAGCAAGGTGTTAACTTCTTTGATGGCGCAGAGATGTACCCTATCCCTACTTCCGCTGACTATCAGGGGCGTAATGAGGAGATTATTGGTAGTTGGCTAAAAGCGCGCCAGAATCGTGACAAAGTAGTGATCGCCACTAAAGTCACGGGCCCCGGCGAAATGGTCAGTTATATCCGTCCAGATATGGGATTGGATCGACGTAATATTCGCGAAGCGATTACAAACAGTCTTGGCCGTTTGCAAACGGATTATATCGATCTGTATCAACTGCATTGGCCAGATCGTGCGACGAACTTTTTTGGGCAGCTGAATTACACGCATCAGCCTGAGAAAGATGGTACGCCTATCTTAGAAACACTGAATGTGTTGCAAGAGCTAGTCAACGAAGGATTGATTCGGCATGTGGGTCTTTCTAATGAGACCGCCTGGGGAACGATGAAGTTTTTACAGCTAGCGGAGATGCATCAATTACCCAAGTGTGTTTCTGTGCAGAATCCGTTTAGTTTGCTTAACCGGACGGCTGAAATATCACTGACAGAGGTGCTGCACCGTGAGGGCGTTTCGCTATTGCCGTACTCTCCGTTAGGGTTTGGCGTACTCAGTGGTAAGTATCTGAATGGTGCGCGCCCGGAAGAGGCACGAATTACTCGTCATCCTACGTATGCGCGTTATTTGAATGAGCAGGGGCAATTAGCGACGCAAGCTTATGTTAATTTAGCGAAAGCGCATGGATTAGATCCGGCCGTTATGGCGTTGGCTTGGGTTAACAGTCGTCCTTACGTTAGCTCAAATATTATTGGTGCCAGCAACCTTGCCCAATTGAAAGATAATATCGCTTCGGTGTCAGTGACGTTGAGTGATCAGCTGTTATCAGAGATAGAGGCTATCCATGCCCGTTATCCTAATCCCTGCCCATAGATAACGGCATTCCTTACTTAGTCAATAAGCGGCTTTCGTAGCCGCTCCTTTCGATCTCTTTGTTACTATTATCAGTTGCTATTTTAAGTTGCCATTTTTAAGTTCTTTGCCAGACTGTATTTATTGACAGAAAGAACTATAAGGTGGGATCTATGTTGCAAGTTAAAGATGCCATGTATCCAGTGAATACTCCCCTAACCCAGAGTATGTCGCTGGTGGATGCGGTAACGAATATTTTAGATTCAGGTTATCTCGGTTTGCCGGTGATCGGTGATGATAAGCGGGTCATCGGTTTCTTGTCTGAATTCGATTGTCTTCCCTACTTACTGACAGATAGTTATCACTGCGATAGTCATGTGAGCGTGGGTGATATTATGCGTAACGACCCTTTAACGGTTGCATCGGGCATGAGTGTGGTCGATCTGGCTCAACAGATGGGTTTGGATAAACCCAAAGTGTATGCGGTCGTCGAAGCGGATAAATTGGTTGGGATTATTACGCGTAGCATGTTGATGAAAGAGCTAAATGAATCACTGAAGCATTGCAAAGTTGTCGCGTAAAAGAGTGTTTATTGCTTCTCAAACAAGGTGTTTGAGAAGCTAACGAATATACGCTATCGCAGATCTAGCACAGGCCATAGCTCTTCATTGGCGCGATCTTCGAGGATCTGATCGGGGTTAACGGCGACAGGATGAGTAACCATCTCCAGAAGCGGAAGATCATTGTGTGAATCGCTATAAAAATAACTATCTTCCAATGTGTGCGCGTTATTTGCTAACCAGTCATTTAGGCGCGTTACTTTTCCATCCTGAAAGCAGGGTGTACCAGCAACTTTACCCGTAAAACGACCATCGACCTCTTCTGGATCTGTTGCCAGAATCTCATCTACCCCCAGCTTGCTAGCAATAGGTTCTGTCACAAAGTGATTAGTTGCAGTGATGATCAATAGATAATCACCACGCGTTCGGTGATTTTCAAGGAGCTCTAGCGCTTTAGGTAAAATAATCGGTTCAATCTTTTCGAGCATGAACTCTTGATGGAGCGCCGTCAGCTGATCCCGCTCAAGCATTTTTAATGGTTTTAGTGCGAAATCGAGAAACTCAAAAATATCGAGCCCGCCGTTTTTGTACTGCTCGTAGAAGTAATCATTTGCGCGACTATACTCTTCGCTGTCTACGATCCCTTTTTCACAAAGGAACTCGCCCCAAGCGTGATCGCTGTCACCGCCAATCAGCGTGTTGTCTAGGTCAAATATTGCTAAGCTCAATGGAGGGTCTCCGGTGAATTTATCGATGCCGAGAGCATAAGGATGATAGTGTCTGAATGCAATCGATGAACGTAAATCAAGTTGATGGGTTAAGTGTTTCTATACTCAGTAATGGAAAAGTTCCAAGGTTATAGTTTCTCATCTGTTTGTTAAAAAACAGAGTCGTTCCGCGTGCTTTTGCTGTTTTCTAGGTTATTAATTCGAAAGAGGATTTGCTGAGTGTGAAAGAAGTGTGGAACAATAGCTTAAAAGAGCTTTAGGAATTTTAAAGTGATTGATTCAGATGGGTTCAGGCCGAATGTCGGTATCATTTTGGCAAACTCGCTGGGTCAGGTGCTTTGGGCAAGACGTATAGGTCAAGATGCTTGGCAGTTTCCGCAGGGGGGGATTAATGAAGATGAAAGCCCTGAGGATGCAATGTTTCGCGAACTGCGAGAAGAGATTGGTCTTTCTGCCGATGACGTTGAAATCGTAGCGGTAACGCGTGGTTGGCTCAGATATCGATTGCCCAAACGAATGATCCGGCGCAATTCACATCCTGTATGTGTCGGCCAAAAGCAAAAATGGTTTTTGCTGCGGATGTTAAGTACAGATAGTGCAGTTACTATCGATCATACTGATTCACCTGAATTTGATGGGTGGCGTTGGGTGAGTTACTGGTATCCACTTGGTCAGGTAGTGTCTTTTAAACGAGAGGTTTATCGTAAAGCGATGCGGGAGTTGGCACCAAAACTGTCGCGTATTAATGTTGTAGACTCCTAATTGGAGGGAAATGGATGCTGAATGTCTTAAGGAAAATTGTACAAGAGGTAAGTGTCGCACCGGATTTAGAGACGGTGCTGAATCTTATTGTGCGAAGAATTCAGCGTTCGATGGCCACTCAGGTATGTTCAGTCTATCTGTTTGACCCTAGTGATCAGCGCTATGTGCTGATGGCTTCGGAAGGCCTCCATAAAGAAGCGGTGGGTAGCGTTCGTTTATCTGCTTCAGAGGGTTTGGTGGGCACCGTGGTTGAGCGTGCTGAACCTATCAACTTAGAAAATGCAGCTGATCATCCAGCCTTTAAGTACGTTGAATCTACAGGAGAGGAGCGTTTTAGTTCTTTCTTAGGGGTTCCAATTATCCATCACCGTGATGTGTTGGGGGTTTTGGTTGTTCAGCAGAAAGATATTCGCCGATTTGATGAGAGTGAAGAAGCCTTTCTTGTAACGCTGTCGGCTCAACTGGCCGGTGCAATTGCGCATGCAGAAGCGACAGGCTCGCTCGGTGTCAGGGGCGGCAAAGATGAGGTGGTTGATCTTCGTTTTGAAGGCGTTGCGGGCTCTTCTGGTGTCGCTATCGGTTTGGCTACTGTCATTGCGCCACCGGCAGATCTTTCATCGGTGCCGGATAAGCAAGCCAAAGACGTTGATAAAGAGATTGCCAGCTTCCAAGAGGCACTAAAGCTTGTTAGACGTGATATTAAGGTGGTTGGTCGAAGCTTAGCCCAGAGGCTGAGGTCTGAAGAGCAAGCATTGTTCGATGTTTATTTGCGCATGTTGGATGATAATGCGTTGGCGGGTGAGGTTGTCTCGCGTATAGAGCAAGGT
>Ga0193964_1000705_pt1 | contig 15723 bp, 11 predicted proteins | sample FB_7_MG_FD_140323 | JGI IMG/M metagenome (GOLD analysis project Ga0193964, IMG submission 140323) | Microbial mat bacterial communities from the Broadkill River, Lewes, Delaware, United States - FB_7_MG | ecosystem: Environmental > Aquatic > Freshwater > River > Microbial mats | place: USA... | reverse complement strand
ATTTAGAGACTATTTAATATTTTAGGGGGTCTTTTTGTAGTGAGTAAAGTATTAAAGAAATAACTTAAGTACCGTGTATTGAATTTACACTTTTCTTGTCTCTAACACTATTTAGATATTTCAATAGCATTTATTATAGTATAATTATTTTATTTTTAAATATTATAATAAGTGGCTATTCATTACACGGTACTTATTTTTTATTTTTATTTTTTAAAAATATTCTCATTAGCCTATAAGAAAAAAAAGAATAGATATTTAGAGACTATTTAATATTTTAGGGGGTCTTTTTGTAGTGAGTAAAGTATTAAAGAAATAACCCCCCTAAAAGACCCCCTAAAAGTCTTAGATTTGATTGTATGAGATTATATTACCTTAGACTAATAGAATAGCTTATGTGATGACTATAAGGGGTTTAGATAGATTATATTGGAGGGTATTAGATTGTAGTTTGGTGGAGGCGAGGGGAATCGAACCCCTGTCCTAAAATAGATAGAACTATGACTCTACATGTTTAGTCAGTATTGCTAAGTTTAATCTAGTTTTGTGCAACACTCAAAACTTTACTAGACGAGCTAAGATTCTCATCCTTTGGCATAGCTTCCAAAAGACATATCCATCAGATGTGATACCTCAAAGTCCGAGTAAGATGGAACTCTTCGGCGAGGCAGTCCTCCGCGTGAGCGGGGTTAATGACTTACGCTACTGCGTAAGCTGGACGGTAATCTGTATTGTTTGCAGTTATGCGTTTTGAGCCGTGTAACGGAGTTGCTCAGTCCGACATGCACATAGTCCCGACTACTCCAGTCGAAACCAAGTCACCCCCATATATAAAGAGTATTGGGATTTTAGCAGGAAAAATAGATTGTGTCAAGAAAAAATAAGAAGTTTGCATCTCTATCTCCAAAGTTTTATTTGGAGATAGAATAATTATTTAGAGGTTAGCGTAGCTTACACTAATACACGCATCAAGCTTTGCTAATGCCTCAACTATATCTTTGCCAATAGTTCCATCTACACGAACCACCGCAAGAGCTTGTCCTTTTTTGTCTCTTCCTAATCTAAAGTCAGAGATATTAAGTCCATGCTTAGCCAAAAGATGACCTACATCACCAATAACACCTGGAGTATCTGTATTTCTAAAGAAAATCATATTTCCTTTAGGCTCTACATCCATATCATACTCATCAATCTCAATAATTCTTTGTACATTTTCATCAAATATTGTACCAGCAAGAGTAATAGTACCATTTTTTGTAGTAAGTTTTATTTTTACTTTATTGGTGAAGCCACTAGTATTAACAGCAACCTCTTTGGTTATCTCTATACCTCTATCTTGGGCAACAAACTCTGCATTTACATAGTTTATCTGATCACCAATAGACTCTCTGAGTACACCAACTGTAGCATAAGTACCCATAGACTCTATATATTGAGCTATGTCACCTTTTGCAGTTACTTTGATAGACTTGATAGCACTTTTGGTAATTTGTGCACTCAAATGACCCATCTTCTGAATTAATTCCAAAAATGGTTTTACATATTCAGGTAACTCATTCTCTTTTATAGGAAGATTCAAAGCATTTGGATAGGATATACCTTTGGCTGCATCAATAGCTTGTTGTGCTGCTTGAAGGGCAATATTTCTTTGTGACTCTTTGGTATTTGCACCAAGATGTGGTGTAAGTGTAACATTCTCTAAGTCCAAAAGTGGGTGGTCTGTGGCTGGTTCTTTGTTAAATACATCAATTCCACCCATAGCAATTTTTCCACTTTTGAGTCCCTCAACAAGTGCCTCTTCATCATAGAGACCACCTCTAGCACAGTTAATAAGCACAACACCATCTTTCATTTTAGCAATCTCTTCTTTGCCAATCATTCCTATGGTTTCACTATTTTTTGGTGTATGGATAGTAATAATATCACATGCCAAGATATCTTCAAAGTTTTGAGTATATTCCATATCAAGATTCAGAGCTTTACTTGCCTCTACATAAGGGTCATAGACCAAAACATCCATCTCAAATGCTTTACTACGAATCCCTACACGAGAACCAATATTACCAAAACCAATAATACCTAATTTCTTATCTTTGAGTTCTGTTCCATACCAATCTTGTCTTCTCCAAACACGGTCAAGCTTAAGATTATTATGTGCATAAGGGAATTTTCTAACACAAGAAAGCATATGTGCCATAGTAAGTTCTACAGCTGCTATTGTATTGGCTGTAGGGACATTCATCACTACAATACCTCTTTTGCTACAACCATCAATATCAACATTATCCACACCAACACCAGCACGAACAATAGCTTTTACATTGTGTGCATATTCCAGGAACTTATCATCAACATCTGTTGAACTTCGAGTAATAGCAATATCAGCTTTTGGGATAATCTCTGTAATCAGCTTATCTTTTGGCTCATCGGCTGCATTGATCATTTCGATCTGTGCATCCGATGCCAAGAGGTCTAAACCTGTTTGGTGTATATGGTCACATACTACAACTGTAATTTTTGACATTAAAGAGCCTCTTCTTTCACTAATTTGACTTAATTATTTAAATTTTCCTTGCAATGCGTCACCCAATGTCATGCTATCATCTTGATCCATGTTGAGTTGATTCATTGCTTCTCTCTCTTCTTGTCTCTCAAGTCTTTTTACAGAGACTCTAATACGGTCATTGTTCGCATCAATAAAACTAATTACTGCTCTAATCTCTTGACCTTTTTCAATCTCTTCTGGTTTGAGTGGGTGGAGGTCTTCTGTACGGATAAGTGCATCAACATTAGGAACAAGAGAGATAAATACACCAAAATCTTTTTGGTCTTTTACTGTACCTGTAATAATATCTCCGACTTTATGCGTATCAGTAAATGCTTTTACAGGAGAATCTTCTAGTGCTTTTTTGCTTAGAGAAATTTTTCCTGCATCTCTATCGATTTTGATAATTTTCACTTCTACTTCATCACCAGACTTTAAGATATCTTTAGCATTTTGTGATTTATCCCAAGAGATCTCTTGATTGTGGAGAAGACCCTCTACACTATCAATTTTGACAAATGCACCAAAGTCAGTCAATGAAGATACTGTACCAGTAACAACATCACCTACTTTATACTTTTCGCTAAATGCATCCATTGGCTTAGGAAGAAGAGTTTTAAGACTTACTCGTAATCTTCTTCCCTCTTTATCAATCTCGATAACCTCTACATTAATCTCTTCATTGATTGTAAGGTAATCTTTTGGGTGTTTTACATTTTTGTCCCAAGAGACTTCAGATACATGCAAGAACGCTTCGAGGTCTTCACCAAGGTCTACAAATACACCATACGGTTCAATATTACTAATAGTAGCAGTAACAGTATCACCTACACCAATAATACTATCAATATCTTTCCATGGATCTGGATTTGCATCTTTTACCGAGAGAGAGAGGTGTCTCTTCTTTTTGTCATAATCAAGAGCGATTACATTAATAAGGTCACCCTCTTCAAAGTATTTAGATGGGTTTACAGGCCCTTTATGAGAAATTTGTGAGTAGTGAACAAGTCCGTCCATACCACCAACATCAACAAACATACCATAACTTGTAATTTTTTTGATAACACCCTCAACAATATCTTTGTTCTCTAAAAGTCTGTCAACAATCTCTTGAACTCTTGCTTTGTCTCTTTCTATAAGCTCTTTACGAGAGATAACAACAGAACTCTTATCTTTGTCAACTTTTACGATAACCGCTTTTACTTTTTTACCTATTGCATCAATTTTTGAACTGAGGTAAGAGAGTGTTCGTGGCATAAAGAACTCAAGACCTTCACAGTCTACAACATAGCCACCCTTATTTTTCTTGGTTACAACACCTTCGATAATATACTCTTGTTCATCATCATACTCTGTGATAAACTCATTAAGAGCAGTTCTCTTTTTTGCCATATCGTGAGATACCATTGGTCTCTCACCTCTGTTACCTGTGACAACAACATCAATAGTATCACCCTCTTTGAATACTATAACGCCATCTTCATCTTTGAGTTGGTCGATAGGAAGGAATGCTTCATTTTTTCTACCAATATCAATGATTGCTTGTTCTTCTTCTTCTACAATCTTAACAATAACACCCTCTACCAAGTCACTCTTTGAGTCTGATTTTTTGAACGATTCCTCAAGCATCGCCTCAAAATCTACATCTTCTATTTCGATATCTTCGAACTTCATACTACCACATCCTTATGTTAAACCTATTTTGGGTGTTATTATACCTTTTTATAATTAAAGTTGTGTAAGTGTCCTAATCTTATCAATTACATTTTGCACAATCCAATCAGGTGTAGAGGCTCCCGCAGAGATTCCACAGAGTTCTTTATTTATAAACCACTCTTGGCTAAGCTCTTGCTCATTTTCTATTAGGTAACTATCTTCACATTTATGTTTGCAAATGGAGTGAAGTTGTTTGGTATTTGAAGAGTGTTTGCCACCAATAACAATCATTACATCTGCTTTTTGAGCTAAGTCTGAAGCTGCATCTTGGTTCTCAAAGGTTGCATTGCAGATAGTATTAAAGATTCTAACCTCTTTGTGTTTGAGTATCAGAGCAGAGGTGATTTTGAGAAAATCTTCTGGTTTTCTTGTGGTTTGAGCTACAACAGCTACTTTTGATTTGAGTGGTAACTCTTCTAACTCCTCCTCTTCTAGGACAATAAAAGCATCTTTTTCACTTTTGGCATAGCTTACAACACCTTTTATCTCTGGGTGGTTTTTGTCTCCAAATATTACAATACTATACCCCTTACTACTCATATTCTCTACAATTTTTTGAGGTGTAGTAACATAAGGGCAGGTGGCATCTATAATTGTAGTCTCCTGAGACTTGAGTGCAGCTAACTCTTTTTTGGGAATACCGTGAGTACGAATAACTACAGAGTCATTTGTTTGTACATCGCTCAAAGAAGTGGCTAGACCAATATTAAATCCCTCTTTGAGTCTATTTATCTCATCTGTGTTATGGATAAGTGGCCCATAAGTTTTGCTCCCTGGATTCTCTTCGGCTATCTTAATAGCTCTTTTTACTCCAAAACAAAATCCATAAGTTGAGGCTAGAACTATTTTCATCTTTGTATCTCTGTAACTTGTGAGAGAATATCAAAAAAGTTTGGAAAAGAGGTATCAATACATGCAACATCTTCTATTGTCATACCCTCTAACAGCCCAGCCACTGCAAAACTCATAGCAATTCTATGGTCACCATGGCTATTAATAGTAGCTGATTTAATCTCCCCACCTATTACAGAGTAGCCATCTTCTACCTCTAGGGTCTCTATACCACAAGCATTGAGTCCAGAGACTACACTAGAGATACGGTCACTCTCTTTGACTCGAAGCTCTTTGGCATTTTTGACTTCGCTTGTTCCTTTTGCTACAGCCATAGCTATCGAAAGAGCAGGTAATTCATCTATAAGCCAAGCAATATTAGACTCTACCGTAATAGCATTGAGTTGTCCATTATAGGAGACAGCTATATCCCCTATTGGTTCATAAAGATTCTCTTTTTGAATATACTCTATTGTGGCACCCATACTCTCTAAGGCTTTGTATGCTCCAATACGCGTGGGATTGAGTGTAACATTTTTGATAACCACTTTTGCGTCAGGAGTAATAGCTGCTGCTACTGCAAAGAAGAACCCACTAGAGGGGTCTGCGGGTACTCGCATCTCTAAAGGACCAAGAGGTTTACTTAGAGGTTCTATCTCTATCCATCCATATTTTCCACTATGTTCATCTTCTATCTTTTTCACATTTGCACCCATACCACTAAGCATCCTCTCTGTATGGTCACGACTTAGCAGAGACTCCTTGTAGTAGCTTGTACCTGTGGCATGGAGTCCTGCTAAGATAAGTGCTGATTTTATCTGTGCAGAGTCTATAGGCGATTGGTATCGAAAAGGAACCAATCTACTTCCTCGAATACACAAAGGTGCCAAGTTTCCCTCTTCTCTTCCATCAATTTGTGCCCCAATACTTCTAAGAGGCTGTACTACACGGTTCATAGGACGATGACGCAGATATTTGTCTCCTGTCAAAACAAAAGAGCCAGAAGTTCCTGCTAGAAGACCAGCATAAAGACGCATTCCTGTACCAGCGTTACCACAATCGAGTACATCAGTAGGCTCTCCTAGTTTGGTAGGAGGAGTTATCTCTACCTCACCACCATCTCTTTTGATTGTTGCACCTAGTTGTTGAGCAATATTAAGGGAGTTGAGGGTATCTTCACCCAATAAGAAGTTACTTATTTTAGAGGGTTTATCACTAAGAAGTGAAAACATAGCACATCTATGAGAGATAGATTTATCAGGAGCAATATCTTCACAAATAAGATTAAATGGTTGATTGGTTTTTAAGATAGTAACATTTTTCATCGTAGAGTTGCTCCTGCTGTCTCTTTAAGTTTTTCTAGTACCAAAGTTGTAACACTCTCAATATCACTCTCTTGGAGAGTTCTCTGCATAGATTGGATAAAGAGTCTAATTGTAAGGCTTTTTTGGGTACCAAGTTGCGTATCTTGATAGACATCTACAGGATAATAGGAGTTGAGTAACTCTATATTGAGAGCTGAGATTGTATCACTAATTGTATTATAAGAGATAGATTCATCTATAACAAGACTTAAATCTTTGTAGACTCCTTGGAAATTGGAGATAGCAGTAGCATTGATATGAGAAGGCAAGAGAGCATCAAAATCTATCTCTGCAAAGAGTGTATCAGGGATGCCATACTCCTCTTGTACTGTAGGGTGAAGCTTACTTATATAGCCACATCGTTTTTTATTAATGATAATATCAGCCGATTGATAGGGGTGCATAAGGCTGTTGAGCTGTTTGGAGGCTACTAGCTCAAACTCTCCAATTACCATAGAGACTCTTTTGGTAAATGATGCAAAATCAACTCTATTTGGTTTTCCACTATTATGAATACTCTCTAACTGGTCTTGACCAGAGAAAATCATAGCAAGTTTTTCTCTTTGGACTCGGAAGCTATTAAAGACAGCTCCAATCTCAAAGAGAGCTATAGATTTTTGTGTATAGTTGACATTTCTCTTGACGGCATCGAGGAGATTGATAATCATTGTACTTCTAAGAGTATTCAGATCCTCTGCAATAGGGTTTGTAAGGTCTAGCTTCTCATTAAGCGTTTCAAATCCATATTTTTCTAATTTTTCTCTTTCACAAAAGATATAACTCACATTCTCATAGAATCCAGAAGCAGCAGCACTATGACGGAGTCCTTTTTTGAATTCATAGCGTGAGAGTGTTGGATTGAGTCTATTGACCTCTACAAATGATAATGGTTTTGATGGTATATTATTAATACCTACAATCCGCACTATCTCTTCTGTAATATCTTGAATATGCCGTATATCATGTCTAAATTGAGGAATTACAATAACAATATTACTCCCACCACCATTACTTACTCTAAATCCTAAAGCAGTTAATATAGTGATGATTACACTTTTGCTAATATCTTTTCCAATAATAGCACTAATCTCATCAGTATCAATCCCCAAGCGAAGCTCATCAGCTTCATTCTCTACTGTAAGATACCCCTCATAGCATTTTCCTTTGGCATAAGTCTCCAAAAGTAGTGTTACAAACTCCAGACCAAATGCTATATTCGGCTCACTTCCTCTTGAAGTTTTATAGTAGAGGTCATCTTTGTTATAAGAGCTTTCAAAGAGAGCATTTACTAGAATATCAGGATGAATATAACTCGCTTCCAAGAGGAGAAGAGAGTCTTTATCTGTGGCTTGTTTGGCTTCATTTTGATTGACTCCCAAGAGTGATATCTCTTGAGATTGTGAACTAATTGTAATAATTCCTCTTTTTTGAGCCTCTACCTGAAGACGAATCCTCTCATCACTATCTTTAAGCAAAGAGGCACTATAGGCTCGGAGTATAACACCTGTTGTGTGGGTTGCATAGTTGAGTATATTTAAGAGATTATCCCCTAGAGCAATATTTACCATAGCAAGACGAAGAGTTATCAAAAAAGGTACTCTCAAAGGTTCTATTTGGGTAAGAACATAACTTAAATCCGCCTCAATATCACCTTTTGCTTGAATATCAGCTACCCGTGCTACACCCAATTTTTCTTTGTGCGTATTCTCATAGACAAATGGTTTCATCTCTCGTTCTAAGGCTACACTCAAATCTCTAGCAACACCATGGATACTCAAACAGTCTCCTCTGTTGGCAGTGAGTTCAAGTTCAATAACAGTATCTGCAATCAACTCATAGCTTCCTAGCTCACGACCTACCTCTAGTGTCCCAATACTCTCATCAAGTATCATAATACCTTTGCCTGTATCAGGTAAACCAAGCTCTGAAGAGGCACATACCATACCTGCACTCTCTACACCACGAAGTTTTGCATCTTTTATTTCAAAATTATCAGGAAGTATAGCTCCCACAGTAGCCACAGCTACAAATTTGGCATCAACAACATTGGCTGCACCACAAACAATCTGTAGAGTTTTATCTCCTACATCTATTTGGCAAACATTAAGTTTATCTGCGTCTGGATGTTTTTCGCAAGAGAGTATTTCTCCTACAACAACTTTTTTGGGTATTATATACTGCGTAATACTATCAACTTCTAAACCAATAGAGTTAAATGACTCATAGAGTTTCTCATTAGAGATACCCTTAAGATTTACAAACTCGTTTAACCAATTTTTAGTTACTATCATCTAAACTGCTCCAAGAGACGAATATCTCCTTCAAAGAGTGACCTCAAATCAGGAACTTTGTGCATAAGCATTGCAAAACGCTCTACACCCAAGCCAAAGGCATATCCACTAACATCATCATAGCCAACTGCTTTAAATACATTAGGGTCTACAATACCACAGCCTAATACTTCTAACCAGCCTGTATGAGAACAGACTCTACACCCTTTACCTTCACAGAATATACATGATATATCTACCTCTGCGGATGGTTCTGTAAATGGGAAAAAGCTAGGTCTAAATCGTACTTCAACCTCTCCAAACATATAGTGTAAAAAGTCTATAAGTATAGATTTCAAATTAGCAAAACTTACACTCCCACTTTTGTCTACTACTAATCCCTCTACTTGATGAAACATAGGTGTGTGCGTAAGGTCATAGTCTCGTCTAAATACAGACCCCGGAGAGATAATTCGTATAGGGGGTTTATCTTTGAGCATTGTACGAATTTGTACAGGAGATGTATGGGTTCTTAGGAGTCCACCATCATTAAAATAGAATGTATCTTGCATATCTCTAGCAGGATGAGATTTAGGAAGATTAAGTGCTTCAAAGTTGTGGAAGTCATCTTCTACCATAGGTCCATCTTGTACAGCAAAATTCATAGATACAAAATAGTCTATAATCTTATCCATAGTCTCCATCACTGGATGTAACGCACCTTTTTTACTCAAAGAGCTATACAAAGAGACATCAATAGCTTCATCTTTGAGAAGTGCTTCTATCTCTTGAGCTTTTAATAATTCATACTTCTGCTCAACAGCATTTTGTAACATAGTTTTTTTGGTATTAAGCTCTTGTGCAAAAGCTTTTTTTTCAGGTCCAGGAATATCTTTTAGCTTTACAAACTCTGCGGCTAATGCACCCTTTTTGCCAAATAGCTTTACTCGGATACCCTCTAGCTCTTCTAGCGAACTAGCCTCTTCTATTTTCTTTAATATTTTCAAAACAACCTCTTCGTTTTACTTGTTTAATAGAGGATTTTATCTAAATAATAATAATAGTGTGATTTAATACTCTTTTAGTTATGCTATAATTTGTGCTTTATAACAAAAATTCAAAAGGATTAAATTATGTGTATATTTTGCAAAATAGTCAATGGAGAGCTTCCTAGTAATAGTATCGCTGAGAATGAGAACTTTTTGGCATTTCACGATCTCTATCCAAAAGCCCCTATTCATATTCTTATTATTCCCAAAAGGCATGTAGATTGTTTCCAAAATGTTTCTGCTGATATGATGGCAGGGCTTACCTCATTTACACAAGAGGTTGCAACAATTATGGGTGTAGACAAGAGTGGATATAGACTTATTACCAATAATGGCGAAGATGGGGCTCAAGAGATTCACCATCTGCATTTTCATCTATTAGGTGGTGGAAAACTCAAATGGGATCATCAACACGAAAATAATCGCAAGAGCATCTAAACCTACTTTTAGATATAATCATCGCATTTAACTTGAAAAACATGCAAGAGGATAGAATAAGTGATAACATTAAAAGAAGCATTAACAAAAAGTAAAGAGGAGCTATCTCTACTAAGGATAGACCTAGAGGAAAAAGCCAAAGCGAGTGGGCTAAATGCCTATGTTGGATTTGACTCCTCAGGTGATGGTGTTCCTATCCTTATCAAAGACAATATCCAAGTAGAGGGGTGGGCTGTTACAAGTGGTTCAAAGATACTCCAAGGGTATATAGCCCCTTATGAAGCTACAGCAATAACAAACCTCAAAGCACATGGAATGATGGCGTATGGTCGTTCTAATATGGATGAGTTTGCTATGGGGTCTACTACAGAGAGTTCTTACTATGGGGCAACAAAAAACCCTTATGGTGAGGATAGAGTACCGGGTGGCTCTTCTGGTGGTTCTGCGGCGGCTGTGGCTAGTGGAATTGCAATAGCAGCGTTGGGTTCTGATACAGGTGGTTCTATCCGTCAACCTGCAGCATATTGTGGTTGTGTAGGATTTAAGCCTACCTATGGAAGAGTGAGCCGTTTTGGTCTTGGTGCGTATGCTTCATCACTTGACCAAATAGGACCTATCACCCAAAATGTAGAAGATGCTGCTATTTTGTATGATGCCATTGCAGGGTATGACCCAAAAGACTCCACTAGTTTAGAGTCAGAGTATATAAACATTGCAAAAAATTTAAATTCAGATAGAAAGCTGACTATAGCAGTAATTGATAACTATATTTCAGAGGCAGATACATCTATCCAAAAAGCCTATGCCAAGACAGTAGAGGCACTCAAAAGTGCAGGACATACTATTGTGCATAAAAATATGCAAAATACCAAATATGATATCTCTACTTATTATATTATTGCTACAGCCGAAGCAGCTACAAACCTAGCACGATTTGATGGAGTTCGTTATGGACGCAGAGCTGAGGGGAAGAACCTTCAAGAACTCTATTATAACTCTCGAAGTGAGGGGTTTGGTGAAGAGGTAAAAAGAAGAATTCTTTTGGGTAACTTTGTACTCTCTTCTGGATATTATGATGCCTACTACCTCAAAGCACAAAAGGTAAGGCACCTTATCCGTGATGAGTTTACAGCTATATTTGATGAGGTTGATTTGATACTCTCGCCTGTAGCACCAAGTGTAGCTCCAAAAATAGGCACTATTCACGACCCATTAGAGATGTATAAAAGTGATATGTATACTATAGCTATTAATTTAGCAGGTCTACCCGCATTGAGTTTACCTGTAGCCAAAGATGATGAAGGGATGCCTATAGGTCTCCAACTGATTGCAAAAGCATTTGATGAACAGACTCTATTTGATGGCTCTTTGAGTCTTGAACAAGCAATAAACTATACAAAGTAAAGGATATATTTATATGAGAATAAAGAAAAGAGCTTTAACCTTTGAAGATGTACTACTCGTACCACAACACTCTACAGTCTTACCAAAAGAGGTCTGTATTAAGACACAACTTACCAAACGGGTCTCACTTAATATGCCTATTGTATCTGCTGCTATGGATACTGTAACAGAGTACAAAGCTGCAATTGCTATGGCTAGGTTAGGTGGTATTGGAGTAATTCATAAAAATATGGATGAAGAGACTCAAGCACTACAAGTAAAAAAAGTAAAAAAATCAGAGAGTGGTATTATTATTGACCCTATCTTTATTGCCCCTACAGCTACAGTTGCCCAAGCAGATGTTTTGATGGGTGAATATAGTATCTCTGGTGTACCAGTCGTAGAAGAGGATGGAAAGCTTATTGGTATTATTACTAATAGAGATATGCGTTTTATTTTGGATATGAGTGTAAGTGTAGAGAGTGTTATGACCTCTATGCCACTTGTTACAGCCTCCAAAGGGACAACTCTTGAAGAGGCAGGAAAAATCTTACAAAAGCACAAAATAGAGAAGCTTCCTATAGTTGATGAGAACAATATCCTCCAAGGGCTTATTACTATTAAAGATATAGAAAAAAAGATACAGTTTCCAAATGCTAATAAAGATGAGTTTGGTAGATTGCGTGTAGCTGGTGCTATTGGTGTGGGGCAGTTAGACCGTGCTAAAGCATTGGTAGATGCTGGTGTAGATGTGATTGTATTAGACTCTGCACATGGACACTCTGCTGGTATTATAGAGACTGTTAAATCAATTAAAAAAGAGTTAGATGTAGATGTAATTGCAGGAAATATTGCCACAGGTGGAGCAGCTCAGGCACTTATTGATGCAGGTGTTGATGCAGTCAAAGTAGGTATAGGACCGGGGTCTATCTGTACTACTCGTATTGTTGCAGGTGTGGGTGTACCTCAAATTTCTGCTATAGATGAGGTAGCTCTTGTAGCAAACCCACAAGGTGTTCCTGTTATAGCTGATGGTGGTATTAAGTACTCTGGTGATGTAGCCAAAGCTTTGGCCGTTGGTGCAAGTTCTGTAATGCTTGGTTCTGCTCTTGCAGGGACTTATGAGGCTCCCGGTGAGATGATTATCTATAATGGACGACAGTTCAAAGAGTATCGTGGTATGGGAAGCATTGGAGCAATGAGCAAAGGGAGTACAGATAGATACTTCCAAGAGGGTACAGCAGCAGATAAGCTTGTGCCAGAGGGTATTGAGGGGCGTGTGCCGTATCGCGGAAAGATAGCAGATGTTGTCCACCAGATGATAGGAGGGCTTAGAAGCTCTATGGGGTATTGTGGGTCTGAGTCTATCAAAGTATTCTGGGAAAAAGCAGAATTTGTCGAGATTACTTCTGCTGGACTCAAAGAGAGTCATGTTCATGATGTAACCATCACAAAAGAGTCACCAAATTACCACTCATAAATTATAACACTTTAAAAGGATAAAAGAATGCACGATCAAACAGTAGCTATCCATGCAGGATATGAAAAAGATGCTCAAGGGACTATGGCTGTGCCAATTTACCAGTCAACAGCATACGAGTTTCGTGATGCAGAACATGCAGCAAACCTTTTTGCTCTCAAAGAGCTAGGGAATATCTATACAAGATTAATGAATCCTACAACAGATGTATTTGAAAAGAGATTTTCTGCTCTTGAGGGTGCTGTGGCTGGTGTTGGGACTGCAAGTGGTATGTCGGCTATCTTTTATGCTATTGCAAATGTAGCTGAGGCAGGTGATAATATTCTTGTAGCTAAGCAGGTCTATGGTGGAACTACCACACTCACAGGGCATACTATCAAGCGATTTGGGATAGAGACTCGATACTTTGATATAAATAACCCTAGCGAACTAGAAGCATTGATTGACCAAAAGAGTAAATTGATACTTTTTGAGAGTATCACAAACCCAAGTGTAGATGTGCCTGACTTTGAAGCTATTGTAGCTATTGCAAATGGAGCTGGAATCTTAACTTGTGTTGATAACACTGTTGCCACACCAATCTTTTGTAAACCTATTGCATTAGGGTGTGATATAGTAGTGCATAGTGCAAGTAAATATACCACAGGTCAAGGACTTGCTATTGGTGGTATTCTTTTGGAACGAGAAAATCTAGTAGAAAAAATCAAAGATAATAGTCGTTATGCACATTTTAATGAGCCAGATGAGAGTTATCATGGTTTGGTCTATTCTGATTTACCACTGCCACTCTTTACGCTTCGTGTACGGTTAGCACTTTTGCGTGATTTGGGTGCTGCCCCTAGTCCTTTTAACTCTTGGCTCTATATTCAAGGTTTAGAGACTTTGGCTCTACGCATGAGACAACACGCTGATTCGGCTTTGGCTATAGCAACATTCTTAGAGAATCATCCAAAGGTCAAAAAAGTAAATTACCCTGGATTAGAGAGTAACAAGAACTATACTCTTGCTCAAAAGTATCTTCCAAAGGGACAGAGCGGATTGTTGAGTTTTGAGGTAGAAGATATGCAAACAGCCAAAGCAATAGCTGATAAAACAGAGATATTTAAGCTTGTAGTAAATATTGGTGATAGTAAATCAATCATTACGCATCCTGCAAGTACTACCCACCAACAACTAAGCCCACAAGAGCTTAGCGAAGCAGGTGTTCCTGAGGGATTAGTGAGATTAAGTGTAGGGATAGAAAATACTCAAGACCTTATAGCAGACCTACAAAAGGCTCTTGAGAGTTAGCAACTAGGGTGTGACTCTTCACACCTTAGAGATATGTTATGCCTTTATCTCTATCTTCTCTATTACATTAAGTCCAAATCCACTTAACCCAACAAACTCTGTTTCTATATTGCTTGTGAGAAGTTTAATATTCTCTATGCCTAAATTTTTGAGAATTTGTGCCCCTACACCAAACTCTCTTGCTTGTTCTTTGGAGATAGTTTTGGTATCTAAAAATACTAAAATACCACCATTTTGTTTGAGATATGCTAGAGAGTGTGTGAGAGAGTTGAATTTCTCTTGATCTAGTATAAGGTCAATATCTAACCCTATATTATGGAACTTTACATTAGAGGTAGAATGTATTTTATAAAACTGAATAGCTTTATGTATACGACCAATATGATCTTCATAGGTAATCTGCATACTCTTCATTCCCATAATCTCAATCTCTTCTTCTTTAACTCTTTTGACAAGCTGTTCATTTGCCAAACGGTACTCTACAATATCAGAGATATAGACAATCATCATATCATGCTTTTTTGCAAAAATTTCCAAATCATTTTTTCGTGCCATCTCACCATCATCTTTGATAATCTCACAAATAACACCCACTGGTGCCAATCCAGCCAAGCGACAGAGGTCTACAGACCCCTCTGTATGCCCTGTACGCACCAATACTCCGCCATCTTTGGCAATAAGAGGAAAGATATGACCTGGACGCACAAAATCACTACTCTTAGTAAGAGGATTTGCTAATTTTGAGATACAGTCATCTCGCTCTCCTGCTGAAATACCTGTGGAGGCACTTGTAGAATCAATAGAGACAGTAAAGGCCGTCTCATAGTTAGATACATTATTACTAACCATAGGTATCAAATCCAAATTTATAGCCATCTTCTTGCTAATAGGTGTACATATAAGTCCTCGTGCCTCTTTTGCCATAAAATTTACCATAGCAGGAGTAGAAAATGTACCTGCATAGACTAAATCACCTTCATTTTCACGATCCTCATCATCCATCATAATGACCATTTTTCCCTGTTTTATTTCTTGAATTGCTTTTTCTACTCTAAGTATTGCTTCTGTTGACATCTCTGTTTCTCCATGTTCTTATAAATTATAACTGTTGTTTTGTAGCTATTATACCACCAACTACTTAGCGGTTAGAGGATAATTTCAAATAATTTTTATAATTTCACAAAAACCCTTGACAACAATATTGATTTGAGGTATAATGCCGTCCACATAAGCAAATGACTTATGAGTGATGGGGTATGGCCAAGCGGTAAGGCATCAGTTTTTGGTACTGACATTCGGGGGTTCGAATCCCTCTACCCCATCCACACATTTTAATTGTCGCGGAATAGAGCAGTCT
>Ga0193964_1000703_pt1 | contig 15792 bp, 16 predicted proteins | sample FB_7_MG_FD_140323 | JGI IMG/M metagenome (GOLD analysis project Ga0193964, IMG submission 140323) | Microbial mat bacterial communities from the Broadkill River, Lewes, Delaware, United States - FB_7_MG | ecosystem: Environmental > Aquatic > Freshwater > River > Microbial mats | place: USA... | reverse complement strand
CAGAGACTCATGAGGAATTATTATACAATAAGGAAAAACTATTATATAATGGAGATAAATGAGAAACTGAGTTATATTTCAATATAAAAAAAGAATTTTTCTATAGGTAATCTAATTTATAACTTTCTTTTTTATAAAAAGCATATAATGTACGACTCTATATTATCAAATAATTCAACTTGTCTAAAAAGTTTTTATTTTAAATATCTGTATTTTAATTTAACATCCTCCGATTGAGAGTTTCTGAAGTCTACAGTTTTTGGTAAAAATAGCCTATTAACATTGTTAATAAATCACAAAGATGACTCTTTAAGATTTTTAAGTGTTTATTCTTTAAAAAACGTAAGTACATTTATTTATACACCTTTAAGGAGCGTTATCTTTAGTAAGAATCATCACACACTACTTAATATAGGAGTGCACTCAGACATAAAAAAAAAAGTCATTTTAGATTCGGTGCATTTTAATAATAATGAGTATAGTAGCTTTGTTGTTAATGCATCTTTGACAGTAAGTAAATTCCACATTCTGTCGACATTTACTAAAGTATTATACCTTTCTAATTTTAGTCTGTTTTCAATCGTAATCAACCTTTTCCTAAAAGACGTTGTTCTTACTATATTACGTACTACTCAAATTAATACTAGATTAATATATAATTTATTTCGTTATTTATAATCAAATAATGACAACACTTAGACAACTTGTAAGATATAATAAACGCGTTCCTAAAGTAAAAAAATGTTTAGTGCCTAAGTTAAAAAAGAATCCTCAAAAAAAAGGAGTCGTAGAACGTGTTTTTACTGTTAAGCCTAAGAAACCAAACTCTGCTCGTAGAAAAGTAGCGCAGGTTAAATTAGTTAACAAAAAAACTTTAATTTGTCATATTCCTGGTGAAGGGCATACATTAACAAAACATTCTGTTGTTTTAATACGCGGAGGTAGAGCTCAAGATTTAATTGGAGTACGATATAAGCCTATTAGAGGTAAATTTGATTTAAAACCTGTTGAAAGTCGTGTTACTAGAAGATCTAAATATGGAATTAAAAAACCAAAAAATTAGTGATAGATATTTATTCTCAATTTTTCCAAATTTCTTATTCAAATCTGTACTACATCACAATAATAATTTTTTTTTCTGGAATAAAAATATTTTACTTTTTTTCTTTATTCTACAACGTCATATCAATTTCCAACAAAAATGTTTTGTTGACTTGCTTTCTGTAGATTTTATAGAACGTAAATATAGATTTACATCTATATACAATCTACTATCTGTTGCTTATAATCAACGATTTATCCTCAATACTTTAGTTGATGAATCTATGATGATACATAGTATTATTGCTTTATACCCAAATGCAATGTGATACGAACGTGAGAGCTGAGATTTATTTGGTATTTTATACACTAACAATACCGATCTAAGACGTATTTTAAATGATTACGGTTTTAGGGGGTTTCCATTGAGGAAAGATTTTCCATTAAGTGGTTTTCTTGAAGTGAAATACGATTACTTTAAAAAATCTATTTCATATGAACCTGTAAGATTAATACAGGAATTTAGATACTTTGATACTAAAGTACCTTGAAATTTTTACCATTAATATTTATCCATATTACCACCCACTTGGTGGAATGGTATACACAGCAGACTTAAAATCTGTCCTTTTAAGGGTATGGGTTCGAGTCCCATAGTGGGTAGTAGGGAATTGTATAATAGGTATTACGTCCGTTTTGGGGACGGAAGATTATGAGTTCGAGTCTCATTTCCCAGATAAATTTATTATTTATATACCCAAGTAGCTCAATCGGTAGAGCGTATGGCTGTTAACCATACGGTTATTAGTTCGAATCTAATCTTGGGCAGTATTTTAGATTGTAAGATATTGGATAGCTTAGTGGTAAAGCGAAGGACTGAAAATCCTTCGATAATGGTTCGATTCCATTTCCAGACATTCTATTCTTTATAACTTTTTATTAATGTCAATACACTTTAAAAAAAAATTATTTAAAACTAAATCAGCATTGAAAGCAATAATCTTTTTAAAAATCAAAGCTGGTTCTGCTGTTGCTGGACCACCAATAGGTGCGACACTTGGTCAGTATGGTATTCCTGCAGGTCCATTTTGTAAGTTATTTAATGATCGAACATCTCATATAAATAGTGATGTTCTTCTAAATGTGTCTCTTTTTCTAATGGTTAGTGGTGAGTATAAATTTCATATAACCCTACCAACAACTTCTTTCCTTTTCAAAAGAGGGTTGTCATCGACTGTTGGACAATCTAAACCAGGAATTGTAAAATCATTTCTGTTAAATCCAATAAAGCCTATCTTTACACCATATATGATCTATGAGATTGTTCTTTACAAAGAGAATATAACATTGTCCTCTATTAATAACCTAAAATCAATTCTAAAAAAAAATGGGAATTCATTACGATCTATAGGTTTTCAAATATTAAATTAAAAATTGAAATAATTTGTCTCGTAATTCAATGGTAGAATAGTCCGCTCATAACGGATTTGCTATAGGTTCGAGTCCTGTCGAGACGACTTTTAAAAAAACGAATAAGTTCTTAGCTCAATTTGGTAGAGCAGTAACCTTCTAAGTTACCGGTTACAGGTTCAATTCCTGTAGAACACATTACATTCTATTGTTTGATTTTCTATATATGTGTCGTCGTGACAAATTAGCTATTAATTATTTTTTAATAAAAAAAATTCATCCAACTAAATCTAACGAATTACATGTGCGATCTTTTTTAAAGAATGCTTCTACAAATTCTATAAAAAAAATTATAAAACGTGTATCTAGAATTCTCTACAACTTTTTATCAGCAGTTAAACGAATATTGCTAAAGTACAAATCATTTTATAGGGTTAACCTAGAACATCGAAAAAAAAAGTTGCTTCTGGAAGGATACCTATTTAATACTAATATATCTTATACTGTACTTCCATTCCAAAAAACGAAACATCCTTTACTGCATATGAAAATAAAAGACCATAAGTTATTTCTTAGTCAGTATCGAAATTTCTTTATATTGTTTTATACATATCATATACTAGTAACTACTCTGCATAATACTAAAATCAAATTTGTTAGTCTGCCAACAACGGTTACTAAAAAAACAGTTCTTCGTTCGCCACACATAGACAAACGCTCTAGAGAACAATTTGAAAGAAACTCAAGTCATTCAATGACTTACATACCGTCTTTCTTTTCTGATTTATCTAGTATTCTAAAATACTCAATCCCTTCGTTTGGTACAGGGGTTACTCAAAAAAATACGTTAATCCGACAGACTAAATAAATATACAGTACATCATATAGGTCTTTATACATATGCATAAAAGAACAATCTCATCAAAATCTATTTTTAGTAAAAAAAGTGTTGTAAACTTGTTAGCATTTCATTTAGAGAAAAAAATGTTAAATAATTTTTCTAAATCACAACCAATGCGAAAACGTTTATTGCCAAAGCATAAACAACTTCGTGTTTTGAATCAAGCGTCCAATATGCTTGGTATCCCTGGAGTAGTTATTAGAATTGAGAATGATCCATATAGAAGTTCAGGTATTGCTTTAGTTTTCTTTATGAATAATACCTGTAGCTATTATCGTAATATACACAACTTAGAATTAGGTAACTCTGTTTTTTCGTCATTAAAGTTTGAGACATTAGCAGATTATAAAAGAGGAAATGCCTCTACTCTTTGAATTCTACCAACAAGTTTAGCTGTTAACCAAATACAAGTTTCTAAGAATAGTGTACCAATCTATTCAAAATCTGCAGGAACATTTTCCACTATCTTAAGAAAGAATACTTCTCAAAAAATAGTTTTTGTACAACTACCATCCGGTATAGTTAAACAATTTCAAGCTGTTACTTTTGCTACAATTGGTATGGTAGGTAATGTAAAACATTCTAGCAGAGTCTTGTATAAGGCAGGACAGAATAGATGGTTAGGTAGACGGCCAATAGTTCGTGGAGTTGCGAAAAATCCATTTGATCATCCACATGGGGGTGGTGAAGGTAAAAAATCTCAGAATATGTTTCCAAAAACATTTTGAGGTAAAAAATTAAAATGACGAAAAACTTCTAGAAGTAAGTAATTTATAAAATGATAGATTTCTATTTTATTTCATTATGCGTTCAAAATTTAAATACTTAGCTGTAAATAATCAAAATTTATTTAAGTTATACCAGTTCAACAAATTAATTTTTAAAAAGGGATCAACATCTATTCTACCAATTTCTAAAATAGTTGGTGAGAAAACAACCACTCTATTTGTACATAATGGATTAAAAAACAATAAAGTAAAACTCAGTAACTTCAAGTTACTATTAAATGATAATTTTTTCTTCTTAAGAAAACTTAAAGTAGGCAACTTTGTATTCACTAAAAAGCACTGTGTCTTTAAGAAAAAACAACGTAAAAAAAAATAGACCATGACTAGTAGAAGTAATCTTAACACGTTGCGTCAATTATTTACTTGGAATTCAACATGATACAATACTAATTCCTATAAACAACTTTTATTTAGAGATTTAGTAATTGAGGTCTATCTTACAAGTTTGTTTTATAAATTACGTATCCCAACAAGCTATTTTTTAATAAAAAACATATACTTTGAATTCTATATAATAGAGTCTGACTTATATATACTAAAAAAGAGAAAACTTGCTTATATATTTCTTAATTATACAAAATTGTTTAGCTGGATGCATAAGATATTCTATTTTTATAAATCTTATAGCAATTCTCTACAACTTAACAATGTACGTACTTTTTTTTTACAACTCTCTAATTACTCACACATATTAAATATATGTAGTATATTATTGTTAAGTAGTATGCGAAAAGCTGTACTTTTACAAAATTTTGTATCTTCAAGATTAGCAACATCCACAACTAATCTGTTACTGGTGAAGCATGCTGTAAGTATTAAAAGTAACTTCTTATTTATTACAAAAAACAGTGCATTCTCAAGGAAATCTTCTAGTTATGCACTATACAAAACCAAATCAATTGACTATCAGCTCATTCACTTTTTTATATACTATACCAGGACATTAGTTCTAAATTCTAGTTTGAACTCTTATACTGGCTTATCCTCATGATTAGATAATTGATCGTCATTGGCACAGTATCTCTTTAGAGCTTCTACACCGAATCATTCATTATCATATAATAGCTTAAGGTTTCTTTTTTCAGAGCTTTCAAAAGCTACTCTTTCAAATGATTACCTATACAAATTTTGGACATTAAAAAAATTTATAGTTCTCATGCAGTCCGCTCAAAAGAAAACATTGTTTACTTCTTTAACTTCTAAGTTGTTGAAACTAAAAAATCTTTTTAAATCGATAGATAGTTTATGTTTTGTGACATTGACTTATAAATTTAAAAATAGACTGATGACACAGCATGGTACTAAATCTAATTTATTATTTAATGTTTTTTTTAAACGAGTCTTTAACAATCATAAAAAAAAAATTAATATCTTCTTTTTTTACGATTATTATTTTAAGTTATTTAATATTTTATCTAACAGAATAGAGCATTCTATTCGTTTATATACAGATATACAATTTTTTTTTTATCCTACTATTTTTTTTAATAATAAACCATTTATTAAAAATTCAAAATTAATATGTGAGTATATAACCATGAGTTTAGAAAATGGTTTATCCATAAATAATGTTTGAAAAAACATCAAACTTTGAATTGAAGACCAACAAACATTTTTGGATAGAATTGAAAGTGGTAGCTTAAAACGTCGTATTTTAGGTCTAAGTAGAAATCCCCTTAAAGGTATACGTATTATTTGTAGAGGTCCAAATTATAAAGCTAGACGTAAACGTAAGTTTATATTTCATTCTTGAGTAAGTAATAACTTAATTACAGGAAAGATGCCAACACAGTCATTTGATACACAAATAGACTTTTTCCAATCTTTTGCTATCATGAAGCAAGCTACAATTGGAGTTCGTGTTTGGACATTGTTTGAGTTTATTAGAAAAACATAATCTATTTGAAAATTTTTTCATTGTCTAAAAAATAATATCATTTAGTAATATAGGATATGAGTAATCTAAAATTAAAATCATTTTTACCATGTGTTAACCGAACACCAACTAAACATGTTATTGCTATCTTACCGAGCCCTGAATCAGTTACAAAATCATATATTATAGCTGGTTCTAATTCTTTTCTAACTAAAAATCAGATAGAATCTTGCAAAAAGATATTAAATAGAATGCTTAAAAAAAAGAAAATTAAATATTCAGTTGCTTTACAATATAGCTTAGTTAAAACTAAAAAATCTATTGGTAGTCGTATGGGTAAAGGTAAAGGTAAAGTTTCCGACCGAGTTGCATTCATAAAGAAAAACAATGTATTATTCGAGTTTAATAATCTTCCACTAGATATGTTAAAACGTATTGTACACAAAATAAGATATAAAATTCCGATTTCTATATTATCGAAATCTTCGCTAGGAAGCAAACAAATTTATATTTAAAATGATATCTGTAGGTACTATCCTTAACGTTTCAGATAATTCTGGGGCCTCAACAGCATCCTGTATAAAAGTCTTAGGAGCACATCAAAGAAAAAAAGGAGTTCCTGGAGATCTTCTAGTTGTAACTCTTAAAAAAGTTAAATTAAATAAGAAAGTCAGTCCACATCAGATAAAACGAGCTATATTAATGGGAACATCTTATCCTATTATCAAAGCCAATGGAGTTATTCTTAAATTTAAAAAAAATAGTATAATATTACTCGACGATAGAAATAATCCAATTGCAAATAGAGTGAACCAATTCGTATTATCAAATTTCAGATTAAAGAACTACATGAAAATTGTTTCTATTTCATTTGGAATGGTGTAATATACGTTGTATCCCATTCCAAATTTAGTTTTCAATAGTAATGGAATTAAAAAAAAATCAATACTATTTTGCTTCTTTAAAATTAGATAGTAAATTACTCGAGCAGTTATTTTTTTATATGGATCGTACATGCTATAATAAGAAAGTTAAATTGACAATTGATTTACTATTTAATAACTTTACATATTTAAATATAAAACTATTAATTTGTTGTCTATTTGTATTAGATCAGTTTCTTGGAGATAATAATTTTTCTTTGAAAATTTCTAAATATCGAATAAAACGTGAAAAGCACACTGCATTAACAATTCGTTGAAAAGTTGAAGATTTTATTTCCATTCAGAAGCTATTTTCTACAACTTTTCCTAAAGTTGTAGGTAATAGAGTATTTATACCAGTATCTAAGGATATCAGAAATAATCTTTTAGTTGATTTTAAAGGTATATTATCTTTTTTTCCTTATATAAAAAACTCTAGAGTCTTTTATAAATTTTTTGAAAATGGGTATGCTCTAATTTTTTTTTCATTTCAAATATTACATTTAAAACATAATCTTATTTTAAAAAACCATCTTTCATATTTGGGATTCTTAACGTTTTAGTGAAATTATATGACAAGTAGATATTGTTACCTTAGATCTTTAAATTCCCCTACATTATTATATAAAAATGAATTATATTCAAAATTAAAAAAAAGTCTTTATTTTGATTTTAATAATAGTATTGACAATTCCATTTCCTTTAATTTTTTTTTAATTAAAGTTTCGAGTTCTGTTTATCAAACCAAAATTCGTAGACGATGTATCGTAACAGGTCGTTCTCGAGCAATTGACAGTGAATCTTCTTTTTCCAGATTTGTTCTTAAGACGAGAGCAGTTTCAGGTAGCTTAACAGGGTTTAAAAAAAGTTCTTGATAGATATATAATATATAATATTTAAAAGTAGTTATTTCAAGATGGTACAGCTGTATAATATAAAAACGTTTTTTTTATACAAAGAAGCGTCTACGTTTTTTTCTTATGGATGTTTAGGTAGCTATAAGATTTCAATCCCTTGTGTTTCTATATTTTTATTCTCTGTATTACATGATATGCTTTTTTTCAAAGATAAAAAGCAATCTTCCAGTATTCCATTTGCTTTTTTAAAAAACGTTAGTCGTTTTTTCTTATTTCTGGGAACATCTTCTACTGCAATTAATAATGGATATCGATTGAAATTTGGTCCTCGTGGTAAACGTACTCGTATGAGTTATAGTGCTTTTTTATTTTTTTTAAAGTTAGGATATAGCTCTCGAATTTCATTTTTATTGCCTTTAGACTTGATTAGCAATACCAAAGATAAAAAAGAGAAGTTTTTTAATGTTAGAGGTATAAATTACACCTCTCTTTCTAAAACAGTTTTTCATATTTCTTCTTTTAGATCAATTGATCCTTATAATTTTGGTGGTATCATGCTGAGAGATGGGTTTTTTAAATATCAGACATGGTCTAGTAAATTATTATAGTATTCCTCCCTTTTTTTAGCTTGAATTGTATGTGTATGTGTGTGTTTATTTTTTTAAAAGCATATTAAAATATGCGTCTATCTGATAAGTATCATAAATATTTTGTTTATATGTTATTTGAATTTAAAATGATCGGAGCAGGTTTAGCAACAATCGCATTAGCTGGAGTAGGTAACGGTATTGGTATCATCTGAAATGCTTTATTAACAAGTATGTCCAGAAATCCAAGTTTAACACCAGAATTATTTAATAATGCTATTTTTGGATTTGCATTAGTTGAAGCTATTGCATTGTTTACACTAATGATTGTATTTTTATTAATGTTTTAGATATCTTTACTTGTAAGTATAGATATCTTTAAAAAAAGAGCCATTTCCTAAAATAAGTAGTATAATTTTTCTAAAAAAATAATGTAATAGATTAATTGGTCAGATCATCAGACTCATGCTCTGAATGTATGGGTTCGAGTCCCATTTACCCTATTTTGTATGCTTTCGTTTATATAGTAAGACATGTACCATAAGTACATAAAGGAAGTGCAACTCTTTCTAAGCAGTTTAAAGAAGGTTGTCTATTAGATACTTTACAAACTTTTACTATCTTGTAACAAAGATAAAAAGTGACTTTTTTTGGGTTTTATTCTAGCTCGGAGTGAATGCTAGCAACATACTTTACACATGCAAGTTATACATATGTCCTATATTAAGATAATAATTTTAGAATTATAACTAGATGTTTATGTAGCGAACGGGTGTATAAAATGTTAATATTAAACGTTACCTATCTTTTAAAGATGTTTAGTTTTTTTAAAACTATCAAACTTTTTAGCTTTATGACTAAGTAGGGATAGATACATTAACATAGTTTTAGGTAGTTGGTTATTGTTAAATGTGTAACCAAGCCAATAATGCTTAGCTGGATTGAGAGATTGTACAGCCACATAGGGACTGAGAAACGGCCCTACCCTTATTTAAGGTCAGCAGTGGGGAATTTTGGGCAATGAGCAAACGCTTGACCCAGTAATGTTGCATGGATGAAGAAGATGATTGTCGTAAATTCCTATTTTTATTGAACATAATGATCTAATTTAAGAACTTCAGCACCGGCTAATACTCGTGCCAGCCGCCGCGGTAATACGAGAGGTGCAAGTGTTACTCTTCATGACTGGGCGTAAAGGGTATGTAGATGGTAATCTAAATTATAGATGGAACTATGAATAATTTTTAATCTCTATAAAATTAGATTACTTTAGAGTCAGACATTAAAGTTAGTGGAATCTTTGATCAAGAGGTAGAATTCGTTTGTAGATCAGGGGGAACACCAAAGGCTAATGCAACTAGCTTGGTCTGACTGACATTGAGGTACGGAAGCATAGGTATCGAATAGGGGTTGTTTTCCTAGTAGTCTATGCCGTAAACGATGAATATTAAGCATTACTTTTTTATAAAGTATATGTTACAGCTAACGCGTTAAATATTCCGCCTGGGGACTACGATCGCAAGATTAAAACTTAAAGAAATTGACGTGGATCAGATTAAAGCAGTGGAGCATGTGATTTAATTCGATACAACGCGAGAAACCTTACCAATTTTTGAATGCTAGTTTACAAGTAATTAGATATTAGTTCTCTAATAAACTTTTTTTACTTTTTTAGAACTTTTATAGTTTTAAAATCATATTAACAGTGCGACTACTTTTAAATTGTTGCGCATATTTATATAACTAGTACAGGTGTTGCATGGCTGTCGTAAGCCCGTGTTGTAAAATGTCAAGATTAATTTCGGTAAACGGGCAAAACCCTCTTTAATAGTTATCTTTTTTATTAAAAGTATGATTCTATTAAAAAAACTCTATTAAAAGGAGTTTAAAGAGGATGACGTCAAGTCATTATGGCCCTTATAGATTGGGCTATACATGTGCTACAAAGGATAATACAAAAAGTTAGCAATAGCGTGAGCTTGAGCAAATCTATAAAATTATCCTATGTACAGATTATTCTCTGAAATTCGAGAATATGAAGTAGGAATTGCTAGTAATCGTAAATAAGAGTGTTACGGTGAATTTCTTTTCTGATCTTGTACACACCGCCCGTCACGCTTGGGGAGTTTCTTCTAATTTAAATTCTGAATGGATATTTAGACAATGTACATAATATGATGTACAACATCTAGATATTCAAATGGACGACATTACAGGAGATGACTTAAGTGAAGTCGTAACAAGGTAGTTGTAGGGGAACCTGTAGCTGGATAAATGTAATATTATTTTCTTATAAAATGTACCTTCTTTTTTTTTGTGTGTTGTAGAAGGTGGCTGAGTGGTCAAAAGCACTTGATTGGAAACCAAGTTTTTTCGGAAACGCAGGTTCGAATCCTGCTCTTCTCTACCAACTTATATTATTTAATTTCAGAAATAATGGCAAATATTAGTTCTTGTCGTAATAGTTTATTTGTCCAAAGCTTTTTATTGGGTTCAGATGGTGCTTTGTTTTTTGATCAATTTTCAAATCTACCCATATTTTTTAGTAGAACAATTGTCCATAATGCAGATATTACAGTCTGTAGTTCTCATAAAATGTTTTATGAGATATTATATAGTAACTACTAGATATTATTTTTTAATAACGAGAAGTACGAATTAGTTTTTTTGAAAAATAGCATTTGCACATAGTGGATATCTAGGCAGTATAATTATAGTAATATTGACGTAAAAAAAACGAAATTTTAAAGTAGATCGATTCTGTAACTTTAAATTTATTAACCAAATATTGTATCTTTTCTATTTTAGGTTAATCTTTATATGATCAATAATAGTGTAAGGAATTGAAACATCTAAGTACTTACAAAAATAGAATAAAAAATAGATTGTGGAAGTAGTGGCGAGCGAACCCATATTTTATAGACATTTGTTGAATCTCTTTTGGTTGAAATTAATTTGGAAATAGTTAGCATATTATGATGCGAATAGCTTATATATATATCTATCCATAGAAGGTTATAGTCCTGTAAAACAAAAGAATCATTTATAGCATTTTACAAAGTGTAAAGTAGGATATGGTATATCCAAACTTTTGAGTAAACCCACTTATGTTGTCTAAAAAAATTAACTGACCGAAAGTGTACTAGTACCGTGAGGGAAAGATGAAAAGACTCTTGAATCTAAAGTAAGTTAAAAGCTAAATCTTGAAACTGTGTGTTATTTAAGCATTTATAGTTCTCCTTTACAATCAATGTTATTCGGGGAACAGTATTATACCTTTTGCATCATGGGTCGATTAGTTTATTTTAAAAGCATGCTTAAGCTGATAAGTAGTAAGCATAGGGAATCCAAGTTTTTTATTGCTGTAGTTTTTAAAATAAGACCCGAAGCTAAGTGATCTACCTATGAATAGGTTGATATCTGTTTTAATTAACAGTGAAAGACCGAACTCGTGTATGTTGCATTATACTGAGATAATTTGTAGGTAGGGGTGAAAGGCCATTCAAACTTAGAATAGCTGGCTTTCCACGAAATCTATTTAAGTAGATTACCAGATTTTTTAAAAACACAATTGGTAGAGTACATTTTTTAGAATGGGAGGTAAAACTTTACTGCATATTGAATAACTTCAAATCATTGTGGTTTTTCTCTGGAAAACGGAATATAGGTGATAAGATTTATATTCAAAAGGGAAACAGCCCAGATCGTTAATTAAGGTTCCGAATTCATTACTTAGTGTTCTGATATTATTATTTTTTTAGTAACTAGGATGTAGGCTTGGAAGCAGCCATCATTTAAAGAAAGCGTAAAAGCTCACTTGTAGATTGATAAAAATAATTTTTGAAAATGTATAGGATCTAAAGTATTGAGAATTATTAAAACCGAAATTACGAATTAATATTAAATACCTGTTTTGGTATTTATTAATGGTAGTGGAATGTTCTGTTTTTTTAAAGAAAAGTTTTAAAACTTTTTCATGAATTCAGAAGTACGAATGTCGATGTGAGTAGCGCAAAAATACATGAGAAATGTATTCACCGTAAATCTAAGGTTTTCTGGTGATAGGATTATCCAATCAGAGTAAGACGGTCCCTAAAAAGTAAGCATCTGCTAGATCTTTGATGGGTAAATAGTTAATAACTTCCATATTAGTTTGTTTGACAGTAGCTGTGCGTTGGTTCCAAGAACCAATGCTTATAATCTACTCAGGAAAAAGACAACTAATGTAAAATTGGTATTATTTTGCTTTTCTAATAGTGTATTCCAATTATTAAAAGACCGTACTAAAACTGACACAGGTAGATTAGTAGAGTATACTAAGGTGAATAGGAGAATACTGTTGAAGGAACTCGGCAAAATGACTCTGTAACTTCGGGAGAAGGAGTCTTATTTTTTTGGTAACAAATTAGTAAGGTCACAAAACAGGGGGGAGCGACTGTTTATCAAAAACACAAGATTCTGCAAAATTTAATTATGAAGTATAGAATCTGACACCTGCCCAGTGCTGTAAGAATTAATGGGTTGGAAGCTGACGAGTTAATCGTTGCTATCTGACTCTGAACCTCTCAGTAAACGGCGGCTGTAACCTTGACGGTCCAAAGGTAGCGAAATTCCTTGTCATTTAATTGGTGACGTGCATGAATGGTGTAACGACTTCCCTACTGTCTCCAACAGTATCCTAGTGAAAACGAATGTTCTGTTAAAATGCAGAAATATAACAGTAAGACGGTAAGACCCCATGAACCTTTACTATTTTCTTGAATAATTAATCTTTTTATACAGTTTATGTAGAATAAATAAGAGTTTATTACTTTTTAAAGTAAGACGTATATGAAATATTATTTTTCTGTAAAAGTTAATTTTTTTTCATAAAAAAAATTTTTGATAGGTAGTTTGGCTGGGGCGGCAACCTACTAAAGAGTAACGTAGGTGTACTATGGCATCTTTTAATTACTTAATATAAGTAATTTGTGTGTTTAATGGCTTAAAGATGCTTGACTGATAGGTGTATATACCGATCAGAAATGTAAGTTGGTCATAGTGATCCGGTAGTATTAATGTGGTTTTGCTATCGCTAAACGGATAAAAGGTACTCTGGGGGTAACAGGCTTATTATCTCCCTAAAGTTCATATTTACGGAGTAGTTTGGCACCTCGATGTCGGCTCACCACATCCTGGAGCTGAATAAGGTTCCAAGGGTTTAGCTGTTCGCTAATTAAAGTGGTACGTGAGCTGGGTTCAGAACGTTGTGAAACAGTTTGGTCCCTATCTGCTGTTTTTTAAAAGAATAATATGTGACTTTATCTTAGTACGAAAGGACTGGATAGAGCAATCCAATGGTGTACTAATTGTTGACATTATTTAGTTAATCAGCATTGTTAGGTAGCTAAGATTGTGAAAATAATTACTGAATATATATAAGTATGAAGTTTCAACATATAAGTTCTTTATGAGGGTCATAGTAGACTACTATGCAATAGGCTTTGAGTTCATTTTGTAATAATACATTTTTTGCTTAAAAGTACTAATTACCCTATAATTTTTCATACAATAATTTTTTTTGAAATGTTAATTTTTTAAAAATAGTATTCTCTATGTCGTAGCTTTAATACTATTATTTTTTTAATGTATAAAAAATTTATAAAAAAAATAGATATTTATATTTATTAGATGGTTAAAAATCAAAAAATTACTCCAAGACATTATTTTAATCATATTGAGTACACTCCATGACCATTTTACATTTCTATTTGAACAGGTTTGTTAGTATTCTTTTTTTTACTTTATGTTAATAAATACACTAGTGTAAAACCATATGCACTACTATTCATTTTTTTAGGTTTATTTTTTCAAATTGAAAATTGAAACAAAGATATTATTATAGAATCTACATACTTCGGACGATATAATAAAAAAATTCATTCTGCTTTAGTAACAGGGTTTTTTTTGTTTTTAGTTTCCGAGGTTATGTTATTTGGTGGGTTTTTTTGAGCTTACTTTGATAGAATTTTCTTTTTAAGCTCGTACATAGATAATATTAGTAGACTATCACCACTAAGTCACCCTTGAGTTCCAGTTGATTGATATAGATTACCTGTAATTGGTACTTTACTTTTAGTAAGTTCTGGTTATTTATGTAATTTAGGATATTATAGTTTCAAAATTGGATTAAAAGATATGTCATATATTTCTCTTGTTGGTAGTATTGGCTTAGGTATATTGTTTTTATTTATACAAGAATTTGAATACCTAGAATTTAGATTAACTATATCAGATGGTGTCTTTTCAAGTTTGTTCTTTTTGTTAACTGGTTTTCACGGTATGCATGTACTTGTGGGTTTAATAATGCTAAGTACACAATCTGATAGACTTTGAGATACTCATTTTTCTTTACAAAGAGCAACTGGTTTCTCATTTGCTGTTATATATTGACATTTTGTAGATATCATATGAATTTTCTTATTTGTATTTGTTTACTGATTTAATAATATAAAAACAGTAGGTATTCTTTCTGGTAGTTTAGAGGATTCTTATTTTATTTACTTTTATCCATCTAAATAATTTCTTAAATTATAATTTACTATTTTTTAATAGTGCTATTAAAAAATAAATATTTGATCGTATATATTACTATTTTTATGTTGATTCATTTTTTTTATACTATTTTAGTTTCATCTTCATTTTTAATGCTTTTTTGCACAAATCCAATCAATTCTGTATTATTTTTGATTCTTACTTTTTTAAGTGCATCAATTATTTTTTTTTTAATTGGTTGTGACTTTCTAGGGTTAGTATTCATTATCATATATTTAGGAGCGATTGCTGTTCTATTTCTATTTATAGTCATGATGGTTAATGTCAAAAAAATTGAAGGTGACACTACTACTTATCTAGTTATTGGTGGTTTATTCTTTTTAATATTTTTTTTACAAATTTCATACTATGTGGTTAACTTTTATGAGTTTGACTTATTACAAAACTTATATAAGAGCTCTAATACTTTTTACTTTAGTAATGTGAACCAGTTAGACTTCTTTACAAAAAAAAGTTACTTCTTTGTTCTTGGAAGAATCCTTTATTTAGATTACTTCCTTTTTATGGTTGTAATTTCATTGCTATTATTGATTGGGATGATCGGAGCTATATTTTTAACAAATTATAAAAACAATTATTCTTCTAAAAAACAGTTTAATCAGCTTTCTAGAAATAATAAGTTGGTAAATCTTCATATCTTTTAATTGTTTTTAAAATGTTGTCAAAAAAAAATACCATTTCAAAAAAATTACTCAATCTTGGATTCCATATTGGTCATAGTGTATTTGATAATAAATATAACTTTAAAGTTAATACGCAATTCTTTTTAGGTAAGCGCAATAATTACCAAGTTTTGAATTTAAATTTTACTATAT
>Ga0193964_1000699_pt1 | contig 15920 bp, 13 predicted proteins | sample FB_7_MG_FD_140323 | JGI IMG/M metagenome (GOLD analysis project Ga0193964, IMG submission 140323) | Microbial mat bacterial communities from the Broadkill River, Lewes, Delaware, United States - FB_7_MG | ecosystem: Environmental > Aquatic > Freshwater > River > Microbial mats | place: USA... | reverse complement strand
CATAACCATAAATACAACCCAACCAAGAACACCATCGTGAACGTGACCTGGAATCCAGTCTGTAAAGTGAGCAATAGCATTAACTGATTTGATAGCTTGAATTGGACCTTCAATAGTAGATAACATATAGAAAGTTGAAGCCATAACTAAAAATTTAATTAATGGATTTGTTTGTAACTGTCCCCACTCACCTTTCATAGTAAGAAGCATATTAATAGCCGATCCCCATGATGGTAAAATAAGTACAACTGACATAACAGAACCCATAGTTTGCATCCAGTCAGGAACTGTAGAATAAACTAAGTGATGTCCACCAGCCCATAAATATACAAACATTAATCCCCAGAAAGCTAAAATAGATAACTTATATGAAAATACATTTTGTCCAGATTCTTTTGGTAAGAAATAATAAATCATCGCAATAATTGGTGTAGTAAATACAAATGCAACAGCATTGTGTCCATACCACCATTCAACTAGTGCATCATTTGTTCCAGCATACATAGATATAGAATGCATAAAAGAACTTGGCGCTCCGTTAGCAAATAACATTGTAGGAACTTCCATATTGTTAAACAAATATAACATTGCAATAGCTAAAAATGCAGCTATATAATACCAAATTGAAACATATAGTGTTCTTTCTCTTCTGATACCAATAAGTCCAAAAATAGAAACACCCCATAATACCCACCATACTACTACTAGTATATCTAGTGGCCATTCTAACTCAGCATACTCTTTTGATGTTGTAATACCTGAAAGTAAAGTTACAACTGCTAAAAGAATTGTTATAAAGTATAATGCGAAGTGTAATTTCGCAACACCCATTAAAAATGGTGATTCTTTTAAAGAAACCTTTAAAACCCTTTGAGCTACATAATACCATGTAGCAAAGATACCACTTAGAGTAAAACCAAAAGCTACACCATTTGTGTGTAACGGTCTTAATCTACTGAAAGTACCATATTCACCTGCTAAATTGCTAAGTGATGGGAAAGCTAGTTGAAATGCTAAAATAACACCCACAAGCATACCAATGATACCAAACAGAATTGTTGCAAAAGTAAAAGCTTTTGCTATAGAGTAATCATACTCTATTGGTTGTGCATTGTCCTGCATCAATCTCCTCCTAAAGTTTAAAATAAAGCCACGAAAACGCCACTTATTGTTGAAAGTTTATCTAATCTTGATTTAAATCAATCTGAAATGTTAATTATATGTTAATTTTTTCATTAATATTTTTAATTAAACTAACTTTTATATTTACTTTAAACTAATATTAAGAAATGTGCAGATATACTTCGAATATAAAATTAATCAAGGAGATTGACATGTTAGGAAAAATGATAAAAACGGGACTACTTGCTTCAGTAGTATTTTGTGCGACTGTTAGTTTTGCTCAAGGTGAAAACACAATGGAAATAAATGGTGCATATAATGATGATGCATATATTGCTCCAGTTGGTTCAAATGGTGAAATTGATGATAAGATAGTTGAGCTTGCAGATAGCTTACTTGCAACTAGTAGAATTGCAAAAGAAGATATCGGAAATATTGCTGTTACTTCATTTGTTGATTTACATAGACTTTCTAGAACAACATCATTTGGTAGAACACTTGGTGAGACTTTCTTTAATGAACTATTTATTAGAGGATTTAATGTTGCAGACTTCAGAGGTCAACACTCGTTAACAGTTAATCCTACAGGTGAATTTTTCATCACAAGAGATGTAAGAAAAATCAATAAAAAAATTGACAATAGTTATGTATTGGTTGGTACATTTACATCAATAGATAAAAAAGTTTTAATCAATGCTAGAATCATGGATAACAGAACAGGTAGAGTTGTAGCATCTGCAAAAACTTATTACCAAACAAATGATTGTAGAGTAATTGGTAACTGTCCAAGACCAAGAACAATTAGAATTGTTGCTAAATAATAAGACTTAAATTTTCCACTTAAACTCTTAAATAACAAAAAGAGGACTAAATTTATTTAGTCCTCTTTTTTATTCTATTCTTTTTTTCCAATATTAAAATCAATCCCATACATACTACTTTGAGGTAATTGTTTATATCCCCATTTTTTACTTGTTCTATTTGGTAAGATATCTTTTACATAAGAAGACAATTCATTAATTGTAATTTTATTATTATTTTTATATCCCTTTCCTTTTAATGCTTCGATTAAAGTATATGTAAATACACCATGTCCTTTATATCCTTCATATGCAACTTGAGTACTACTACTTGCACTTAATGTTGCTCTTCCTGTTGCACGAGATAATCGATTGGTTGTAGTTTTTTGTATATTTGCTTCTACAAAAGAACCACTATTACATGTATCTAAAAGAACCAAAGACTTTAATGCTGTTATTTTAGACAATCCCAACATTAAATCTTTTTGCCCTATTCCTTGTTCTTGAACAGCATTAATATTATTGTTTAATAAAAAATTATATGGAATATAATAATAGTTTCCATTATACTCATCTGTAATTCCATGTCCAGCAATGTAAAGTAAAAAGACATCTTCTCTTGTTGAGTTTATATTTTCAAATACTTCTGTGATAGTTTTCTTCGTAACTTTGTCATCAAACAATTTATATGTATATACATTTTTAAATAAAGGTTTTGATACAGTTTGAATAGTTTTTAATATTTCAGCTGCATCATTAATAGAGTATTTTAACTTTAAACTATCTTCTTTATATTCATTTACTCCAATTGCTAGGATATGAAGATTATTGGTAGTATCATCTACTAATGTATCTTTTAGTTCCATTTGTATGTTATGTTTTAATCCTAAATTATCATAAAAAATCTCTACTGTATCTATTTTGGATTCAATATTTCCTGCTTTATTTGTCGCTTTAAATCCAATATTATTTGTTCCTTGAGCAAGAGATATAGTTTGATTATAGATAAAACAATCTTTTCTTTTTGATTTTTTCTTCAATTTCAATGCTCTACTTGTACCCACAACGGATACAGATATACCATTAATAAGGAGGGAAAGATTGTCAAAACCACCTTGACCTTTTTGACATACCTGCATTTTTAAATCCAAATCAGAGGTATTTGTTTTTAAAGTTTTTGTTAATATTTGTACTTCTGGGGCTAATCCGTCATTTAAAAGCTTATCAATATTGATATTTTTAGAATATTTTCTTAAATCTTTTCCATTTAAACGCTGTTGAATTAAGTCTGGCCTATAAAATGTATTGTATAAAGAATCAACAGTAACATATTCAGCTTCTTTTTCATCACCTTGATTTATATGATAACCTATATATTTACCAGCATCTTTTGATGCATCAAAGAATCCTTCAGTACTCCATACTACATAGTTATCATCTTCAGTAGTAAAAATATTTAATATAGGATATATTTTAGGAGGAATTAGTAGCATTGATGCATCAGGGTCTTTTGCACGAACTAATCTTTTATAAAGTTTTTCGATATCCTTTTGTTTTGTGATATCTAAGTCTTTAAAACTCTGTTTAATCCAATCTTTCCATGATTTATCAAACCATTCATGAGTAACAAATTCACGTTTCATTGTATCTAAACTTGATAAATCCCATAATAGTATAGTTTGGTCATCACTTCCACTTACTAATCTATCCTTATACACACCCAATGCCCAAATTTCTCCAGAATGACCAACTAAAGATGCAACTTCAAGTCCAAGTTTATTATAAACTTTTAGTCGTCCATGAGTTCCTCCACTTATGATATAGTTTTTATACCAACCATAAGTATTGTGACGAAGTCCTGTTTGTGCATTTTTGATAATCTGCTTTCTTGTTATTCCATTTTTTTTAATTTTCAATACAGCATCATCAAGACCATAGTCTCCCCCTTTTGCATGTATTAAAGAGTACTTACCATTAAGTGTAGAGATTCTTTTAAAATCAGCTGTATCTTTTGTTATTTTAAAATCACTTAAATTTATTGATTTTTCCAGTACCCCTTTCTTATTTCCCAAAGAGGGACAAGTAGGACAAGGATCAATATTTCCCCACGAGATTTTATTTTCTTTTATCCCTACAGACCATACTACAGCACCCACACCTTGTATTTTTTTTACTACTTTGGCACTATTGATATCCCAAATATAAATCTCTTTATTGTTACCACCAATACTTATAGCTGTTTTATTGTCTAAAAACCCAACACTCATTACTAAGTTGTTATGTTTTAAAAATTCTATTTTTTTACTATAATCATCTTTTACATTATATATATTTACTTTATGAGGTAAAGATGAAGTCCCAGATAACAAGTATTTGCCGTTAGAAGAATAAGATAATCCCCAAGGATTTGTACTCAATGAGATTTGCTTTATTTGTTCTAATTCATAATTAAATATTACAATCTCATTAGATTCTCCACAAACAGCAATATTACCAAAGTCAGTAGAAGGTGTCGTAGCTAAAGAATTTAGATTGTATTTACTATTTACAGTTTTTATAATTTTTGATTTATCAATATTATAGAGTATTATTTTATTATCATGCCCTGCTGATGCTGAATAATAATCATTTTGTTTTTTGATAATTTGCACAGCATATACATAGTTTGTATGAAAAGTTAATGTATCTTTTAATGTAAAATCACTTTGAACATTCCAGATTTTTACAGTTTTATCACCAGAACCAGATATCAAATACTTGTCATCTTTACTAAAAGCTAAATCTAAAACTGAATTTGTATGAGATTTTAAAAGTTTGAGTAGTTTTCCTGTTTCATAATTGTAAAGTCTAATCGAACTTCCGATTACTTCATCTGTAGAAAGAGCTCCTCCTACTGCAAGATATTTTTCATCATTACTTAAAGCAATCGCAAGTATCTCTCCACTATTACTTTGCAATTCTCCCAATATCTTTCTTTTTTGTTTTCCCGATTTATCCCAGACTCTTATTGTTTTATCATCTGATGCAGTAATGATATTACCATTTTTTGTAACAATCAAGTCTTTGACTAGACTTGTATGTCCTTGAGTATCTAACTTTAATATTGCCTCACTTTTTCCAAATAGAACTGTTGATAATAGTAATAACAATAAACCAATTATTGATTGTGAAGTTTTCATATTTTCCCTTTAATAAGTTAGATTTAAATTAAAGAGAATCAAACCCTTTAACAGCATCTACAAATGTGCTCGAATCATTGACACACTTACATACTTTATATTCTTTTACACCTATTTTTTTAGCAATTTCACGGTATTCGATATCAAGTTCAAATACAGTTTCACTATTATCTATAATAAATGATATAGGATAGATAATCACTTTTTTACCTTTAAAGTTTTTCAACATATCTTCTAAACTTGGTGTTAACCATTTCATTGGTCCAACTTTTGATTGATATGCTAAATTTATAGATTTTATACTTGTAGCATAATGAGACAATTTATCTTTTAGTATTTCAACATGTTCTTCAATTTCTGACTGATAAGGGTCACCTGAATTTACAATCTTTTGAGGTAAACCATGTGCTGAAAAAATAAGATGAAAGTCATTGTATTTAGACTGTGTTCTTACAATTTCATCACAGATAGCTTTATTGTAAGTAGAATCCTTATAAAAAGGGTCCAATACCGATATATTTAATTCTTCTTCATCTATACCGCTATCTTTTATTTTTAACATAAAATCATCAAGACTAGACTTTGTAGTTGTTGTAGAGTATTGAGGATAAAGAGGAAATAAAACTATATCTTTAATCCCTTTTTCTTTTATCCTTGCTATTGCTGTTTGAGAAAAAGGAGAGGTATATCTCATTGCTGTAGTCACAAAGTATTCAGGAAGTGATTCTTGAAGTTTTTCGACAAGCTTATCAGTTAATTCATGCAAAGGGGAAGCACCACCTATCTCTTTATAGTTTTCCCAAGCCTTATTTAACCGCATAGTTACAATCAAAGATGCAAGCATAGAACGAATAGTGTCATTTTTCAATGTCAATATATTTTCATCATTAAACATGTTTGTTAAAAATACTTCCAATTCATCTTTACTTCTAGCAGCTCCCATATTCAATAAAACTAATGCTTTTTTGTCCATACTTATCCTATATATTTTCTATGTTTATTATAGTATCACTACACCATTTGGCTAAGTGACTATCATGTGTAATTAAAAGGATACCAAAACTATCTAAAAATCCAATTAACATTTGCATTGTTTCAAGTGCTATTACATTATCTAAAGCACTTGTTGGTTCATCGGCAAGTAATAAGTCAGGTTTCATTAGAACTGCCCTTAATATACTGCACCTTTGAAGTTGACCACCACTTAGTTGATGTGGTTTTTTATACAATAAATCAGCTTGTAAGTTTAGACTATTTAGCAACTCTTCTAGTTCTGTTTTTTCATAAGCATCTACAACATCATCAATTTGTTCAATTATATTATATGATGGATGAAACGAACTATAAGGATCTTGATAAATAGAGGCTATTTTTTTAGCTTTTATCTCACCATTTATTACTGATAAATTATTTGTAATTAATTCAAATAATGTTGATTTACCACTTCCACTTGCACCTATTATAGATACTATTTCACTCTTTTTTAAAGATAAGTTAAAGTTACGATATATTGGCTTATCTTTTACATAATAAAATTCTAAGTCATTTATTTCTAATACATTATTATTTTCCATAAAGTATTTTAGCCTAATCTTTCTAAGAAAAATCAACTAAAATTTATAAGTGGACACTAAGTCAATAAAAGATATCATACGGCAAATTCAAATTTAGGAGACACAATATGAAAAAAATCGTATTAGGAACATTAGTATTAAGCGTAGCAGCATTTGCAGCTGTTAATTTAGGAGCATGTAAAGGTTGTCACGGTGCAAACTTTGAAAAGAAAGCTTTAGGAAAATCTAAAATTGTTTCAAACATGACTAAGCAAGAAGTATCTGATGCTTTAGTTGGTTACAAAAACGGTACATATGGTGGATCAATGAAGGGTGTTATGAAAGGTCAAGTTGCTAAATATAGCGAAGCTGACTTAAGTGCAACTGGATTAGGTAAATAATCTCAATAAATAATTTTAAAACTTATAAAACACTTATTGTTTTATAAGTTTTTATAAAACAATTCTATCCCTATCTTTCTAAGACAAATCAAAGTAAATTATGTGTATTATTTTCAAAGTTAAAATTTAGGAGATAAATATGAAAAAAATCGTATTAGGGACATTAGTATTAAGCGTAGCAGCATTTGCAGCTGTTAATTTAGGAGCATGTAAAGGTTGTCACGGTGCAAACTTTGAAAAAAAAGCTTTAGGAAAATCTAAAATTGTTGCAAATATGACTAAGCAAGAAGTTTCTGATTCTATGGTTGGTTACAAAAACGGTACTTATGGTGGACCAATGAAGGGTGTTATGAAAGGTCAAGTTGCTAAATATAGCGAAGCTGACTTAAGATCTACAGGTTTAGGGAAATAATTTAAATTCTAAATTATTTTAAAAGCCAACTACTTTTTAGTAGTTGGCTTTTTTTATATCTAATATTATTGATTTTCTTTTTTCTTAAGAGCCTTTTTTTCTTTCATCGCTTTCACTTTTTCATCTTTTTTCACAGCATCTTGTAAATCTTCTGTTGAATCATTCAATAATCCACCCATCATCTTTTTTCCATCATCAAATTGACCTTGTTTTGCACCCCAAATAAATATACCTAAAAGTGTAAAACTAACAATAATCCCTACAGTTAATTCTAACCATAATATTCCATTCATTTTTTATCTCCATATTTGATATCTTTATTTTTTATTCGCATACTATTACCAACTACAAGTAAAGAACTTAAACTCATAGAAAGTGCTGCAACCAATGGTATAACAAATCCTGCTATTGCAATTGGTATAGTGATTATATTGTAAACTAGAGAAATTCCAAGATTTTGTTTTATAAACTTGTATGTTCTTTTTGATATATAGAAACTTTTAGCTATCCCCTCTAATTTATCATTTAAAATTACAACATCACTAACTGCTATTGAGATATCAGCACCATTACCCATAGATATAGAGATATCAGCACTGCTTAATGCAATAGCATCATTTACACCATCACCTGCCATAACTACTATTTTTCCAGATTCTTTTAATTCTTTGATATACTGAGCTTTCGCTATTGGGCTCATTTTCGATTTATACTCTTTTATCCCAACTTGAGATGCTATTTTTGAAACTATTTTTTCATTGTCTCCACTACACATTATTACATCTATATTTTGGCCTTGAAGATATTTTATTGTATCAACAGCATCTTCTTTTAAAGTATCTTCTAACTCAAAAGTTGCTAACAACTTATCGTTTAATAAAAATTGATATACTGTATTTTCATGCTCTATATTATCATCTGCTCTACCACCAAACAAACAGATATCTTGATAACTAGCTTTTATACCCAAAGATGGTAACTGCTCAATATTTTCCAAATCAAGATGATGAAGTGAACTATAGTTTTTTTCTAAATAATTCTTTACTCCTATACTAACTGGATGTGTTGAACTATCACATAATGAATACAATAAATTTAATTCGATATCTGATAAATCTTCCATATTTATATTCGTTACTGATAATTTTCCATGAGTGATTGTTCCTGTTTTATCAAGTACAACTGTATTTGCTTTTGCAAATACCTCAAGAAATTTTGCTTCTTTAAAAAGTAAACCTTCACGAGAGAGCCAACTAATACCTATCAAACTTGCAATTGGAGTTGCAAGTGCCAATGCACAAGGACAGGCTATAACAATAACTGATATAGTAATGATAAGTGAGCTTTCAAAATCTCCCTCATAAAAATACCATCCAAAAAAAGAGATAAGAGCAACAGTTAAAATAGTAAGAGAAAAGTGTTTTGACAATTCATTGGCTTGATTTTCAATATTTGGCTTTGAATTTAAAGTCTCTTCCAAAAGTTCTACAATAGTATTTAGAGTTGAATTAGCATAATCTTTAACAGCTTTATATCTTATCACATCACTTGTATTTATAGTTCCACTATATATTTTATCCCCTACTTTTTTAGAAACAGGTAAAGACTCTCCACTAATACTACTTTCATCAAAAGAACTATTTCCAGAGATAACAATACCATCAACACTAGCTTTTTCACCATTTTTCACTTCTACAATATCATCAATTTTGATTTCATCAAGAGAGACTACTTTTTTCCCACCATCTTGTATGATTGTAGCTTCTAGAGGTATTTGGGATTTTATTTTATCCATTGTATCTACAGCACTTTTTTTACCCAATACCTCAAGGTACTTACCAACAAGTACAAAAGTAATAATCATAGCAACACTATCAAAGTAGCTATGTCCAGCACCACCAAATAATACATACAATGAATATATATAAGTCAAGGTTGCACCCGTTGCTACTAGAAAATCCATATTGACAATTTTATTTTTTAAACCATAATATGCACCGCGGAAAAATATCCAACCACTATAAAACAAAACAGGTGTAGAAAAAATAAATTCTGCCATATGTATCATACGAAGCATCTCATCATCCATACCAGTAAAAAATCCAGTATATTTAGCAACACCTATCATCATTATATTCATAGAAGCAAATACAGCAATACTCATACGTATAAAATAATCTTTCTTATTCGCTGTAGCCTTTTTCTCACTTACTGTTCTATCGTAAGGATATGCATTGTAACCAATACTACGAATCTTGTTTATGATTTCAGATAACTTAATAGTATCTTCATCCCAAACTATTTTTGCCTTATTGTTTGTAAAGTTAATCGAAGCATCAACTATTCCATCTGTTGTATTAAGTACTTTTTCATTCAACCAAATACAAGCAGCACAATGGATTCCTTCTATGATTAAATCAACCGAACTAAAACCATCTTTGTTAATTTTAATATATCTTTTTCCAAAACTTTCCATATCAAAATTTGTACTATCTTGATCAACAGCAATGGGTGGTGCAATTGAGTTATTTCCCATTTTGTCATAAAAACTATCTAGTCCATCATCTTTTAGAAGATGATAAACACCTTGACAGCCATTACAACAAAAATTTAGTTCTGGATTTTGGCTCTCTTTAATCATCACTTTTTCTTCAAACTCTAAGTGACAATGACTACATTTAACTATACTCATTCAAATATTCCTAACACTATATTTATTCTTATTTTTTATTTAATATTCGTTGACCATTGTTCATTTAAGCCACTAGACAGAAGATTAATATAAAATTTTAAGTCGGTCATCATTAAATTTTTGCTATTATAACTAAAACTATTGTAAAAAAGAGTAACTATATGAGTACAGATGTATCTAGACTAAAAGACATTACAGTTTTATACTGTGAAGATGAAGAGTATTTAAGAGATATCACTAAAGGGATATTAGAATCTTTTACACATAAACAATTTATTGCAGAAGATGGCGCAATTGGTCTTGAGATGTTTGAAGAAAATCAAGATGAGATAGATTTAATTATTACAGATGTAAATATGCCAAATATGACTGGTTTAGAGATGGCAAAAAAGATAAAAGAGATCAATCCAAATATGCCTATTATTGTTGCAACTGCTTTTTCAAACTCAGAATATTTACTTGAAGCAATTGAACTTGGTATTGACAAGTATGTTTTAAAACCTGTAAATATAAAAAAACTACTTGATACTATGGCAAAATCATTATTGTATCATGAATTAAGAGATCTATATTTAGATCAATTGACACATCTCCAAAATAGAAATGCACTAATCAGAGATACAACTAAGATGAACGATACATTATTAGCACTCATAGATATAGATAAGTTTTCAGTTTTGAATGATCTATATGGTGAAGATAATGGGGATAAAATACTTATTGATTTCTCAGAAAAAATACAAAATACTTTTAAAGGTGTAGAATATAAGACTTATCGAGTTGGTTCTGATAAATTTGTAGTATTGTGTAAAAATGAAGAAACAACACCTCAAACATTGAAAGTACTTTGTAAAGAGTTTATTTCTACAATTGATAAAGAGGGTATTGATTTAAAAGAAACAAATATCGACTTGAACTTAACTATAGGAATCGCACATTCAGATGATCAACATGCTTTTGAGTATGTTCAAAGAGCTGTCCAAAAAGCAAGAGAAAAGTATATTCAAATTATGGAATATGATCCATCTTTATTTGAACAAAGAGAAGATATTGCAGAAAATATTGCATGGACAAAAAAACTAAAAACTGCAATAGTAGATGGCTGTTTTCAACCATTTTTCCAACCTATTATTGATGCAAAAACTCAAGAAGTCTATAAATATGAAGCACTAATTCGTTATATAGATGAAAATGGAAAAGAGATAGCACCTTATGTCTTTTTACCAATTGCAAAAAAAGCAAAACTTTTTCCAGTAATTATGAAGATTATGCTTGCAAATGTACTTGCAATTATAAAAGAAAGAGGAATTAGAGTTGCTGTTAACTTATCATTTGACGATATTGTAAATAAAGATACAAACAAATTTATTTTTGATACATTAGACGAGCATACTCAAGAAGCAAAGCTACTTGACTTTGAGATACTTGAAAGTGAAGAGATTGAAGATTTTGATACAGTTAGAGAATTTATAACAAAATTAAAAAGTTATGGCTGTACTATTGGTGTTGATGATTTTGGTGCTGGATATTCAAATTTTAATATGCTTGAAGCTCTTAATGTTGACTTTGTAAAAATAGATGGGTCATTAATCAAAGAGATTGATAATCTTCCAAAACATGCATTAATCGTTGAAACAATTGCAGACTTCTGTAAGAAACTAGAGATTAAAACTGTTGCTGAATTTGTATCAAGCGAAGAGATTTATCTCACAGCAAAAAATCTAAATATTGATTATATGCAAGGTTATCATTTTGGGAAACCTACAAGTAAAGACAACTTAAAAACTTAAAAAAAAGGCTAAGTATTACTACTTAGCCTTTTTAGATTCAAAATAGCAAATATACTACGCGTTATTCCACTCTTTTACTATCTGATTATTATCATATAACGATGACTTAATCATAGCACTTGTTGCAACTGATATAAGCTGATTTGCAGCAACTTCTAAGTTATCATTGATTATTAAATAATCATATCTATTTGTAAACTTTATCTCATCTTGCGCATTTGATATTCTGTTTTCAATAGTCTCTTTAGTATCAGTATCTCTACTATAAAGTCTTTTTTCTAACTCATGAATCGAAGGAGTAGTAATAAATACAGTTGTTGTTATATCTTTTAGTCGATCAATTACTTGCTCAAAACCTTGTACATCGATATCAAAGATAACTAATTTTCCTTCACTAAGAGCTTTATTAATAGGCTTTAAAGATGTACCATAGTAGTTATTATGAACTTTTGCCCATTCTAAAAAATTCCCATCATCTATATCTTTTGTAAACTCTTTTTCCTCTACAAATAGATAATCAACACCATCTTTTTCACCAGTTCTTGGGAGCCGTGTCGTAGTAGAAATAGAAAAATAATAGTTATCTACAACTTTATAAAGCTCTTTAAGTAAAGAACTCTTACCACAGCCACTTGGACCAGAAATCAAAAGGATTGCACCTTTATTTTTTATACTATTCATTGTTATTCTCAAATTTTAATTGTAATGTTATCTCTTTACCATGCGTTAATGAATCAATAACATTTTGGTCTAAAAGATTTAATAATGGAGATAATTGCTCTAGTTCATAATCATTTAATGACAATTTTATTGGATGATTATCAAACTGGCTGTATATATCACCAACTGTATTTACTTCACTTATTGCTTGATCTATAATTGAAGATAAGTCTAACCACTCACTATCGTTCTCATTTTCTTCAATATTTGCAAATGTCTTTATTTCACTTGTAACTTTGTTTGGTTCAATTAAATCCTCTAGTTGTGATAATTCTCCAGAATCTAATACCCCACCATCTTTAATAGAAGATACAGATACAATACTATCATCATTTTCATCATCCATATCAACAGCTATGTCTTGAGCTAAACTTTCAAGATAATCAATAGCTGGCTCCTCCATATCATCAATAGGTTCAAGCTCTTCTTCTTGTTCATCTACATCAATATTTCGTACGTATGTTTTTGATTTTTGTCTTTTATCCAATACTAAAAGTTGTTCTTCAAGTATCTCTTGTAAAGATGAAGGTAAAAATGGTAATGGCACAAGAAAATCATTTGCTGTTTCAAATGGTAATTCTTTTTTAGCAATCGCACCAATTAATTTAGAATAACCTTTTAGTATATTAAATCTATCATCTATAAATTCATTATCAACTACTATAATATCAACTTTTGAATCTATTTGTGACTCTGATAAAACTTTTAAGTGTATATTTAATTTTTTACAAACGAGTGTAAATATTTGAATCACCACAGGTTTTTTAGATATTAAAATCAAACTTCTATACATTATAAACTACCTTTGTTTATCATTTTAATTGCTCCAACTTAAATTCATCCAATCTATAAACTCTATCACATCTAAACGCTATCTCTTCTTCATGTGTTACTATAATTAACCCAGAATCACTACTTTTCACATAATCAAACAAAACATCCATAACTTCATTGGCTGTTTTCATATCTAAATTTCCTGTTGGTTCATCTGCAAATATTATCTTTGGTTTTTTGGCCATAACTCTAGCACAAGATAATCTTTGTTGTTGTCCACCACTTAATTCACCAATGCCTTGTTTCATTACATGATCTATTTTTAATGATTCCAATAAATTATTTTCAACTTTTTGATCACTTAATAATTCTGAGATAATTAAGTTTTCATCAGCACTAAAACCACGAAATAAATAGTGCGCTTGAAAAATTATTCCAAACTCTTTTCTTCTTAAATTTAGTAATTCTTGTTTTGATAAGTCAAATATATTTTTATCATTGTAGTACACTTCACCTTTATTTGGAATCAATAAAGAGGAAAATATATTTAGCAATGTTGACTTTCCACTACCACTCATACCCATTATAGCTATAGTTTCTTTTTTATTTAAAGTCAAATTTATATTTTTGAAAAGGGGATAGTCAAAGTTGTGAGAGACATCCTTTACTTGAAGTAAAGGATGCTGTGTGTTATTAGTGCTTGTTATATTTTGCATCTATTTAACACTTAAGTTCTTAAAACTTATTATTTAGCCATTTGTGCAGCAACTTCAGCAGCAAAATCTTCTTCTTTTTTCTCGATTCCGTCACCTAGTTCATATCTAACATATTCAACTAATTCAATTGATGCATCACATTCTTTGATTGCTTGCTCAACTGTTTTAGAATCATCCATAACATATGATTGAGAAAGTAGTGCATGAGTTTTATCTAATTGAGTATTATCTTCAATCCATCTAGCAATTTTACCTTTTAAGATATTTGGAATAATCTTTTCAGGTTTACCTTCAGCTTTTAACTCTTCTGCCATTGTAGCTTCAGCAGCAGCAATTGCTTCTTCAGTTAATTGAACTCTTGAAACAAACTCAGGGATATTTTTCTCTGGTTTACCAAGTCTATGTAACTCAATATTTAATTTTTCAATATCAGCTACAATTCCTTTGTTTTCTGATTCAATAAACTCTGCAGATAAATCTTTGTAAGAGATAACTGTTGGTTTCATAGAAGCAGCATGCATAGCAACTTTTTTAAGTAAATCAGCTGTTTTCTCTTTTGCTTCAGGAGCACAAGTAGCTGCAAGAACAACACCAACTTTACCTAAATGAACGTAACCATTTACAACACCATTGTCAGTTGATACATTGATCATTTTTCTAGCAACAATATTTTCACCAATAGTAGCAATGTTTGAGTTTAAATACTCTTCAAAGTTTGTACCATTGATTGATGTACCGTTTAACTCTTCAGTAGAAGATACACCTGTTGATTGAACATGTGCAGTAATCTCATCTTTAAGAGCTAAAAAGTTTTCATTTTTTGCAACAAAGTCAGTTTGAGAGTTGATCTCAGTCATTGTTACTTTTGTATTGTCTTCGTTAACTAAAATTGATACTAAACCTTCAGCAGCAACATTTGAAGATTTTTTAGCAGCTTTAGATAAACCTGCTTCTCTTAAATGTTTAATAGCTTCTTCAAGGTTACCATCACAAGCAACAAGCGCTTTTTTACAATCAAGCATACCTGCACCAGATTTCTCTCTTAACTCTTTAATTAGTTTTGGGCTAGCTGCTGACATAATTACGCCTCTTCTGTTGAAGCTGCTGCTTCTTCTGCTACTTCTGTTGCAACTTCAGCTACTTCTGCTTCTGTTACTTCAACTTCTTCACCTGATTCTTCTGATAAAGCTGCTTTACCTTCGTTCATAGCTGCTGCGAACTCTGTACAAAATAATTGAATTGATCTAATAGCATCATCATTTCCTGGAATTGGGAAGTCAACTAAATCTGGATCACAGTTAGTATCTAATGGAGCGTAAACTTTGATTCCTAATCTTCTAGCTTCAAGAATAGCAATTTTTTCTTTAACTGCATCAATTACAAACATCATGTCTGGTAATTGTTTCATATCTTTGATTCCACCAAGGTAATCTTCAAGTTTTTTCTCTTTTCTAGTAAGCATTAATGCTTCTTTTTTAGTCATAAGATCAAGTTGACCTTCTTCTCTCATTTTTTTGATGATTTCTAATTTTCTGATTGATTTTTTCATTGTTGGGTAGTTTGTTAACATTCCACCTAACCATCTGTGATTTACATAAGGCATGTTACAAGAGATAGCAGCATCTTTAACCGCTTGACTAGCTTGTTTTTTTGTACCAACAAAAATCATTGTTTGACCTTCAGCAGCAGCATCTCTAACTAAAGTATATGTGTATCTGAAGTATCTAAGTGTTTTTTGTAAATCAATAATATAAATATTTT
>Ga0193964_1000698_pt1 | contig 15925 bp, 7 predicted proteins | sample FB_7_MG_FD_140323 | JGI IMG/M metagenome (GOLD analysis project Ga0193964, IMG submission 140323) | Microbial mat bacterial communities from the Broadkill River, Lewes, Delaware, United States - FB_7_MG | ecosystem: Environmental > Aquatic > Freshwater > River > Microbial mats | place: USA... | reverse complement strand
GCCGTCATCAGACAGATGGTGAAGGACCTGGATTTCAATATCCGAATCATCGGTGGGGACATCATCAGGGAGAAAGACGGGTTGGCCATGAGTTCCAGAAATGCCTATCTTACGCCGGAACAGCGCGCCTCGGCCGTCTGTCTTTCCCAGGCCATCCGCCTTTTAAAGCAAAAAGTTGCCCAAGGCGTCCGGTCTGTTCCGGATCTTGTCAAGGAAGCCCAAGCCTTTATTCTCTCATTTGACCACACCCGGGTTGATTACATTGAACTGTGCCATCCCCGGACCCTAGAACCTGTGGAAACCGTCCAGGCAGAAACACTTGTTGCCATGGCCGTGCAGGTGGGAAAATCAAGACTGATTGACAATGCCCTTATCGAGCCCGTCTGACCTTTTTGGGCACCGGCGGGCTCACCACGACAATGACCCGACACTTCTTTAAAAAAGTGTGACGTTCGGTTGCCCTGTCCAGGGTTTTGGCATCGGCCATGCTCATCACAATGGCACCGGTTTTGTCCCCGGTCGTTCTTAACGCCTTGAGCAACAGGGGATTTGAACCGGCCCTGTCAGACGCAAGAGCCTGGTCCATGTCGGATACATAGGCGCAGACTCCGTTCTGAACGGCAAATTCCCGACTTATAAAAACAGAGGAATAGATCTCCCTGCCCTGTTCACTGACAATGGTAGGATAAAGGACGGGTTCGACATTTAACCTTCTTGCATCCACAATCAGCCCGGTATATGGCTTAGCGCCGACAGCCGCTGAGGGTGTGCTTTCAGCCGATTCCGCCGAACCCTGCTTCAATTCGTTGATCTTGGGGATCTGCCGGATGTGATCCGGAAGCACCAGCTGAAGAAACCCGCCATAGAATGTAGCTGCCACCCAGACTTTTACATCCAGGGCAGATGTATACATTTGGCGGCGAACCCCGGCATCCTGGGCAACCGTCTCAATCCCGGCAAGAATGGTATCATGGGTTGATGCATATTCCCCAACCGTGAGATCCCCTGAAATTTTCATCTGTTTGAGAATGGCAATCAGGTTCCGGGTGGCACAAGTCCTGGCAGACCCAGGCATGGCCACAGCCGTGCCTCCGGCATTGATTTCAGGGGCGGCCTGGCCTGTGGCCGTGACAAAACCGGTTGTCCAGTCTATGTATCCGTTTTCAAGGGATTGACGGTATTGGGGCAAGGCTTTTTCCGTAAACATGATCATGCCCAAAACGACGATCCAGAACATCAGCATTTGATGGATTTTCATCCATTAATCTCCCCGACCTTATAATGAACCGATAAAATGCTGCTCAACCAGATCAGCAAGCGATCCGATATCCTCTAACCCAAAACACGGTTTTTCTCCGGGCCGGATATACGTATCCGTCACAAAAGCAACAAGATTGTGGTCTTCAAGGCACAGTGGTACTTCATGGGGACTGTCTTTTCTGAAAATTTCAATCTTGGGAAGACAGAATGTCTTGAATCCTTCAGCAAGAATAAGGTCCATATCACCCAGATAGTGAAAAAATTTCTCTTCGGCCGGACGGGTATCTTCTTTTACCAGGGCCACCTTTGTATCTGTTACAACAAGGGAGGCAACCGCACCGGCATTTTTATGCCGCCAACTGTCCTTCCCCTGTTTGTCAAAATTAAAGTTATGATGGGTATGCTTTACCGACCCCACACGAAAGCCCCGTGCGCTCAGCTCTCTGATCAGCTTTTCCATCAAAGTGGTTTTCCCGGAGTTGGATTTGCCGACAATTAAAACAACCTGGGGAGGGGTTTTGCCGTTCATATACACAGCCTTGAATTTTTTTATTCTTGAACCATGGATTAAATGTCGCTAAGGTATAGAATGTACCCTTAAGAAAGTCAAGAAAAGGAGGATATTATGGATTTATCTTATATTTGCGTTAATCATAATTGTTCGTTCCCAGGGGCAAATTCCTTTGAAATGACATTTAAATCAGAATACATCATGGATGAAAATAATGTTGCCGGCATGTTCTGTCCGTTTTGTGGAAATGAACTAATGCAGGTACGGGTTCCGGATGTATTCCCGGAGAATTTATCAAAGGACAACACAATATAGCCGAGCTGAATCAAACGTAATTTGTTTTGGGTCGGCTTATAAAAAGTCATGAACTTTCGGTTAAAAATATATTCTGCAATTTTTATTGTCTTACTTTCAGTTGGCAGCATTGGATTCATGCTGTTTGAGAATATGTCACTGGTCAATGCCATATATTTTTCAATTGTAACGATGGCGACGGTGGGCTATGGGGATATCCACCCTCAAACTGCAATCGGTAAAATTCTGACGATCATCATCATTATTGGGGGGGTCGGAACATTTCTAAGTGTCGTTGCCAGTATTACAGACGTGTTTGTCAATCGTCGTGAAGAAAAAAGTCGGCAGGAAAAAGTGAACATGGTATTGGGACTGTTTTTCAGTGAAATGGGAAACGACCTTTTAAAATCTTTTGTTCAATTTGATAATGAAGTTGACGCGTTATACGACAATCTAAAAATTTCGATAAAATGGGAAAATAAAGACTTCAACAACGCATATCATCTTTTAGAAAAACACCGTATTTCAATCAATTCGCATAAAGGAGATATGCAGGATTTATTAGGACGTATGCAAAGCCGAGCAGATTTGCTTTTAAGATTAATTGAAAATCCAATTATTCAAGAACACGAGCATTTTAGCGAATTGCTACGTGCAATATTCCATCTGCGAGATGAACTCTCACACCGCAACAATTTATCCGAATTATTGGATACTGATCGTAAACACCTTGAAGGGGATATCTCAAGAGTCTATAGGTTGTTGATATTTGAATGGTTACGTTATCTTCGTTATATCAAAACCAACTATGGCTATCTTTTTTCTTTGGCCATTCGCACCAATCCCTTTGACTCGAACGCAACAATTACGGTAAAAACTTAAAAGTATCATCCGTATTTTATACACGACTTAAAAAATCCGGATGAGCCTCACCCCGTCCAGCCGAAGCCTCGCATTCAGGATCAAGGATTTAAAATGTGCCTGCGCTTTGATCACGGCCTCAGCTTCTTTACTCGAAATACCGGGGTTGATTTTTGAAAGGGTGACCAGGCGATCCGTTTCCCGGGTCAGCACCTTCTCCATTTTAGCTGCGCCGTCAAGCCGATGCGTCTGTGCCGTTTTTCGGGCCAGGTGCTGGCTTTTATCCAGCATGTCCGGAAGGATCTCTTGAACCACTTGCGGCAAGTCCAGAAACCAGCCTGGATCATCTGACATAAGAGACAATTCCCAGTTGGCAGGCAGATCCCCAGGGGTTAGCGGTTTTCCGGTATGGTCAACCACAACACGAATCGGCAGCGCGGGAAGAAACCTGTCGGCCAAAGATGTGTCCCCATCAGGAAGATCCAGCAGGAAAAGCGTTTCAAGCAGCATTCCCTGCCGGCCTGTGCCCGAAAGCCTTGCCACGGAAGCCTGTCCCTCTGCCTGGGTAATAAAATACTCCATCACCTGGCGTACAAAGGGATGGTCCCAGGTTAAAAAATCAAGATCGTCACGGGCAATGGCAGTGGCCCTGTCAAAGGTGACAAATTTGCCCCCACCGCTCAGTGTGGGAAAATTTTCATCGGTCATGCGATCCGATATAAAAGAAACCACCGAATTACCCGAAACCTCGGTGATCTGATCGGTTTCAATGCCGTAACCATCCAGCAAATCCACCATTAAATTGTGAAGCTCTTGGGATTTTTCCGTTTGTTGAATCATCTGAATTAAGGCATGGGCAGATTCGGGTTGAAAGGAATTTAACTCAAGAAGAATATGACGGCCCTGGTTCAAATCCTTAGTGATCTGCGTTACAAAGGCCCCAGTGTCACGGATCAAACGCGCCATCTTCTGTCGGATTTCAGAATCGGCCGAATCAAACGCCTGTCTATCTGCCTGCTCCATCAATTGAATCACACGGGATTTAAACTGGGTGAAGACGGCGTGCAGCCCGTTGACATTCTCTTTAAAAAGACCGATTCCCTGATCATACCACAGCGCTAAAATCTCATGGGAGGTGTGGCGGATATACGGCACATGGATGATAATTTTTTCTTTTTGGCCAATGCGGTCCACCCGGCCAATACGCTGCTCTAAAAGTTCTGGATTCACCGGAAGATCATAAAGAAAAAGGTGATGGACAAACTGAAAATTTCTTCCTTCACTGCCGATTTCAGAACAGACCAGCAGCCTTGCCCCTTCAGGATCGGCAAACCAGGCGGCCTGACGGTCCCTGGTCAGCAGATCCATGCTTTCGTCGAACCGGGCCGCATCCACACTGACATGCGCTTCAAGTCCCTGGACTATCGCCTCTGCCGTCTGCTTTGAACGACAAATCACCAGAATTTTTTCAGGCTTTAGAGAACGGCAAAGTTGAGCAAGACAGGCGACTTTGGGATCACCACTTAGATCACCTTCCAAGGAACACGTCCCTTCAAGGGGAATCAAGTTCACCTGTCTTTCGGGAAAGCCTTTTATGGAACGGCGTCTGTTTTTGAAAATCACCCTGCCGGGTCCAAAGGCGTCCAGCAGGGACTGTGGTGACTCATCCCGGTCTAATTTTTCCCTGACTTTTTGTGCCACAGCTTTGTACCCTTCCAACTCCTTTACAAAAGCGGAAAAGTCATGATACCGGAAGGGATCTAAAAGTTTTAACTGGGCAAAATGGGCTTCAATTCCCATCTGCTCCGGCGTTGCCGTAAGCAGCATCAGCCCCTGGGTGTCAGCGTCCAAATCCGCCAAAAATTGATACAGGGATGAATCCTCTGCCATATGGTGGGCTTCATCCATGACCACCATATCCCATCCTGCGCGGATCAATGCCGTTTTCACATGGTCCGAGTCGCGGATAAACGATTCGGAACAAATCCCCTGTTGATCCAAAAGAAACGGATTCATGTCCGGCTCAGCCGCGGCAGCCCCTGCTAAATAGGCGTCATCAAAAATCCGAAAGATTAAACTGAATTTTCGATACAATTCAATAAACCATTGATGTACCAAGGCATCGGGCACAATAATCAATACCCTTGAAATTTGAGCGGTGACCAGAAGACGGTGAAGAATCAAGCCCGCCTCAATGGTCTTACCAAGACCTGTTTCATCGGAGAGCAGAACCCGTGGAAAATACCGGCCGGACACCTCACCGGCAATATAAAACTGATGGGGGATCAAATCCACCTGGCCCCCTAAAAACCCCCTGGTCGGAGATTTCTGGTACGCCCCCTGGGCCGATCTGATACGATATCTTAAATCAAATTTGCCGGATGTGCCGGCAAACCCGGCAAGAAGTTTGGAAAACGGCATATCCACAGCTAAAACCGATGACAACTCAGACTCGCAAAGCGGTTCTTCCCCTTGAAAATAGGTCAGAATACCGGCGTTTTCCACCACTTTTTCCACGGTCATCCGTGTCCCGTCTTCTCCGCGGATCCGGTCTCCGGGTTGAAAACGCATCCGCTTGATGGGTGCGGCCGCCCGACTGTATTTTCTGCCGCAGTCCGAACCGGGGAAATGCAATGTAATGGTCCTTGCGTCAAAAGAAGCAAGAACGCCCAACCCTAATTCAGGTTCAGTTTCAGAAACCCATCGTTGCCCCTTACAAAGACTATTTGTCATAGACGCTTCGCTCATGCCGCATTCAACTCACCAATGATAATTGTATAAAAAATAGGGGTCTTATGCCATCCCCGCATGGGGAAGTCAAGCACTGTCCAGAGCGTTGATCAGGATATGATACTCGATGATTCGGTTTTAATTAACGCCCTTCGGGCGGGCTGTTAGCTATCAGGAAATGAAATTTCCTATACTATTTAATTACTGAACGCCGTTAAGAATTTTGGAGTCATCTAAAACGCTCCTTATTTCTTTAGCCATATCAGCCTTGGCAACCGGTTTCATTAAGACGCCTTTAATCCCAATCCCCAACGCCTGTTCTTTGCTGATACGTTCAGACAATCCGGTACATATGATTATTGGTATATCTGGACGAATTTTCAGAATTTCAAGGGCGAGTTGGTCACCGGTCATGTGAGGCATGCTCATATCACTGATAATCAAATCATAAGCATCAGGGTTTGCTCTGAAGGTATCCAAGGTATCTGTGCTACTTACACGTTTAGAAACAGAATATCCCAATTTTTCAAGCATCTGCTTTTCAAGGTTTGCTATGGGCACTTCATCATCGACCAGCAGTATTTTCTCAGTACCGGTAGGCCAATGTGAGCATACCCCCTCAGTCTTTTCAGGGAAGGATGAGGGCAATACCGGCAGATAAACTTGGAAACGGGTGCCTTTTCCGGGTTCACTCAAGACTTTGATCTCGCCTTTGTGTTTTTTCACAATTGCGTAGACAACTGACAATCCAAGCCCTGTTCCTTTACCTTTTTTCTTTGTCGTGAAATACGGCTCAAAAATTTTTTCAAGTTGATCCCGGTTTATCCCGACACCATTATCCGCCACTGTAAGTGTGGCATATTTACCCGGGGGTAAGTCTAAAACGCCGACACCTTTTTTAACTTCAACCTCCCTGACCTCGACATCTATTTTCCCTCCTTTTTCTTGAACAGCATGGTATGCATTCGTGATAAGATTCATTCCGATTTGATGTAACTGGGTTGAATCCGCGAGCACAAGGCCACAATTGGGTTGTAAAGATTGATTGATTTCAATATTTGAGGGTATTGACGCTCGAAGCAGTTTGAAAACTTCTTTCATGATAAATTGCAGTCGAGTCGGTGATAACTTATCCTCAGTTTGCCGACTGAACGCAAGTATCTGATTTACAAGGTCACTGCCTCTCATACCCGCTTTATGTATTTCTTGAAGATTTTCATATTCCGTACTGTCGGATGGAAAATCTTCAATCAGCATCTCTGACAGTCCAACAATAGGGAAAAGGATATTATTAAAATCGTGTGCAATGCCACCCGCTAAATTCCCAATGGCTTCCATTTTTTGAGCTTGCTGCAACCTGGAATAAAGTTGTTTTATCTCTGTGACATTCCGGTATGATGTAAATTTTGAAATTGAACCATCCGTAGCATAAATGGGAGCACTCAAAACGTGATAAATCTCATCTGAATCAGGTACCTGTAATTCCTTAGAGGCTGATTTACCTTTCATAATCCTATCATGGAGGCACCATGGACATCTTGATTGGCGTCCCCAGACAGCTTCATAACATTTGCTGCCGGTAACATCTTCACCGACCCAGTTAATCATTGCCGGATTCATATATTCAATTCGCATGTCCTGTGAACAAATATATGTTGGGTCTTCCAAGGCTTCCATCATGGATCGATATTTTTTTTCACTGTCCAGCAATGCCTGCTCATTCATTTTTGATTCCGTAATATCCAATACAGAGAAAGTGACCCCTTTTGAAGAATCCTTTAAGTCTATCGGGGTTGAACTCATCAAAATATCAACGATTCTACCGTCTTTGCGTCTCCATTTCGTTTCAACCGTACCCGTACCATAGAGAGCTATCTGACGATATTTTTCGCTTCCCACATCCTCATACTCTTTGTCTGTCGGATACAATATTCTTGCATTTTTCCCTATCAAATCATTGGCACAATAACCTGAAATCTCTTCGGTCCGTTTATTAACTTTATTAATTACTCTGTCAGTAACAACACCTATCCCGATTGGTGCTGAACGAAATATAGATTCTATCTCCTGTTTTTGTTCAATGAGTTTATTCTCATTCTTTTTTCTTTCAGTAATATCAGCCATAGACAAAAGAACACGTTCTTGATTATCAAACATTAAAAGTTCCGTTGAAATGGAAAAGTAAAATGATTTTTCCATCCCGTCTATGATTAAGTTCATCTGCGTTTCTTTTTCGATGCAAGATTTGCGTGTTTCAAAAGTTGAAAGAACACTGTTGCGCAATATGCAGTCCGGGCACTCAATATTTTTCCCACAACCGAAGTCGTTAAATGAATGCCGGCAATGAAAAACATCCCCGCAGAATTTTCCTGATAAGTCCTTTTTGGCTTTTTTGACAAGGCTTGCGCCTTTACGGTTTATCGTATGGATACACAACGCTTTGTCACAGATAGCAAGAATAAAAGGTGCGCTATCAAAGATTGTTTCTAAATTACGAAAATGCGTTTTCAGCTCAGACTCCAGCTTTTTACGCCCTGTGATATCCTGAAAAATGCAGTGCGTCCTTTGGAAAATATCATTATCGTCCCTACCGATTTTGCCATGGAAAGAGACAAGCATTAGGTCGCCATTTTTTTTGACCACCTCAAATTCTACACCAGAAATTTCTCCGACGGCCTTAAAGCGTGGAAAGTTTTCTTTGAAGTGATCTTGCCAATCAGGATGAAGAAATTCGCTGAAATTATGTCCAATGACCTCATCAGAACGATATCCCATAGTTTTCAACCAGGCCTCATTCACTTCGATGAAATTTCCATTTTCGTCAAGAGACTGATAGCTTAAGGGCGCGTTTAGGAACAATGAACGATATTTTTGTTTGTTGTTGTTAAAATTTTCTTTAGTTTGAAGCGTTCCCGTTCTGTTTGAATTAATAATTGATAACAGACGGTCTCGTTCTTGGGTGACAGCTTCCATTTTTTTTTCTAAATTTTGATAAGAGGGCTTCATAATTAATTAATGACCCCGTCATTTTAACATTGCATCTTCTATACTATCAAGTTGAATATTTGAAGTTAAAGATCTGGTAATATTAACAATATATTTGAAGTTTATACAAAAACCCAATTTTTATCAAGCCCCTCAAAATATGTATCTCTTCACTGTTGCTGCACGGTCAACCCTGGGCAGTTGTCTTAAGAAAGGCACGGTAAAAAAACGATGTAGAAGCGGGAAGGGATGATTTCTTTTCCTTTGATTTTTATAAGAAAGTCTGTGTAAACTACACAGACTTTTAAACTTCCGTTGTGGGTTGAGTCTTGGTGCCGATAGACCAGGTCAGCCCATAAAGAATATCTGCCGGGTACTACAGTTGTTTGAAAGGTTCATGCTCACACCCAATCTACTCTGACGATGTCGCGCATAGAGCGCTCAGTACTGTAATGGAAAACGGCAATGGGCTTGTGAGTATCCATATCGACGGGACACACAGCAGCCTTGTTTCATCATCGCACCGGCATAGGACACGGAAAAAACATACTCAAACGGATTCATGCGCCATGAAAAGTATTTTTGAAAAAATAAAAAGAACCGGCCCCCTGCCCCAACTTCCCCAGGTAATGGTGCAATTGATCCGGGCCTGCGGCAGAGAGAAGATAGATATTGACGAAGTAACACAAATCATCTGCCGGGATGCGGGGCTTACTGCAAAACTGCTGACCATCATTGCCTCTCCCCATGTAAACCTGGCAAAACAGGTTACCAATATCAAATCTGCTGTGGTATATCTGGGACTGGATACGGTGCGCAATATCGCCATCAGTTCTTCGGCCATGCAATTTTTTAAATTCTCCAAAGCCACTGACAATTTCAACATCAACAGGTTCTGGTATCATTCATACAAATGTGCGGTTCTGGCCCAGCGCATCGCCCGTGAAGAAAAACAGGACAATTCGGACCAGTATTTCCTGGCAGGCCTTCTCCACGATATCGGCACCCTGGTGCTCATGGCAACCTTTCCAAAGGAATACAAAGAGATTAAAGCCAGGGTAAACCAGGGACAAAATGAATTTGAGGCCCAGGCCGACATACTCAAGATAGACGGCCCAAATGTCAGCGCCTGGCTGTTTAACCAGTGGCATCTGAACCCGATGACATCTGATGCCGTGGGGTTTTTAAGTCACCCCTTGGCACGTATCCAAGAAGAGCTTGCCCATATTAAGATTCTTTTCATGGCCCACCTCATGGCAGAACCGAAAAGCACGAATGTGACACAGGATGTACTTTTTTTGACAGACATACCGGCCGCCGTGTTGAACGATATCGCGGTCCAGGCTGAAAACGAAGTCCATCAAATGGCCAAAAGCCTGAATCTTGTTCTGGGTGCGCCGGAACAAGGATATAATCTTCTGGCAGATGACCTTAAAAACGTTTCACTCTGTTTTGGGACCCTTGACAACCTGCTCAGGGCAAAGGATGTGACAACGGTGCTTAAGACGGTCCAACGGGGGCTGGAAATCATTTTCCATATTCCCCGGATCTTTTTCTTTCTTCAGGACAGAGGAAAGAATCTGCTCACCGGAACCTGCGCAGAAGAGGACCGCCATTACAACGTTGTCACAAGCATTGCCCTTGCCATGAACAACAATGACAGCCTGATTGTAAAATCGGTCAACACAGGTAAAATTACGATCGGCATGGGCCAAGAAAACCTGACTGTATCAGATGCCCGGATTATCCAGGCTCTTGAAACACCGGCCCTTTATGCCATTCCCATTCTCGGACATAATGGCTGTTCAGGCGCCATGGTTATCGGCGTGGACAGCGATCTTGCCCAAACCCTGGACAAAAATAAAACTCTGCTGACACTTTTTTCCCGTCAGACAGGCATATGCCTTGAAAACCTTAACTTCCATGAAGTGTATGCCAGGGATATCAGTGATAAAAAAATGCAAGCCTATACAATCCTGACAGACAAAGTTGTTCACGAGATCAACAACCCTGTTGCCATCATTAGAAATTACCTTGAAACCCTGAAATTTAACCTGCCGGAAAAGCACCCTGCCCAGGAAGAGATCACCGTTGTCAAAGAAGAAATGAACCGGGTTTCATCCCTGCTGGAAGGACTGACCTCGTTTTCAAAGCCCAGGGTGGGGGGAGCACTGGAGACCATTGATCTCAATCAGATGTGCCGTCACGTGCTGGCTGTGTTGAAAAAATCCATTCTTCTGCCCCGACAGATCCGAATTCAAATCGACCTTGATGACGCCATGCCAAAGGCCACCCTGGACAGCAACGGATTGAAACAGGTGATTATCAATCTGGTTAAAAATGCTGCCGAAGCCCTTGAAAAAGGAGACGAAATCCAATTTAAAACAAAGCTGGTTCCCGGCTCAGCCAAGGTATTGATAGATGAAAAAAGAAAGCTTCCCGGTGTGGCGCAAGTCACCATCCAGGACAATGGCCCGGGCATCCCGTCACATATCAAAAAACGGCTTTTTGAACCCTATAATTCAAGCAAGGCTGACGCTTCCAATTCAGGGCTGGGCCTTTCCATTGTTCATTCCATTGTCAGGGAAATGCAGGGACGCATTACCTGTGACAGCCTCCGGGGCCAGGGGACCTGTTTCACTATCCTCATTCCCCTTGCCCCCGATGCCCGCCCCAGGACGCCTAAGGATGAGATCATGTCGAGATAAAATCGACCCGCCAAAAGGCCCGGGAAACTTTATCCCGGACTTTGAAACCTGGCCGGCAGAACAAAAAAAAATCAGAGACCAAGGGCTTTTCAGCATAACAGCCATGGGCTGATCTGGTCTATCTGCACCCAGACTCAGCCCACAACGAAAATTGAAAGATCTGTGTTGGTTACACAGACGTTCTTATAAAGGGCCACGGGCCGTCCCTGGTTTATCGACATCCAGGCTTCGGCCCACAACGAATGTTGAAAAATTTGTGTCGGTTCCACAGACTTTTTTAAAAAAATAAACGTCCAACCTGTTATCTATCTTAAATACATAAGGAGGCATTATGTCGACTCTGGCCAGTATATCCCTTGGACTCTCAACAGATTTGACCAAAGGCTATTGCCCCGGATGGAACCCTGAATCCGGAAAATTAAACATCCTGCACAGGACCCAAAAAGCGCCAATGCAATCCAAACCCCTTGGGCCGGTATCTGAAAACGGAGACTGGGAATACCCAGAGATTTCACTTCACGAAACAGCACCAGATCTGATAACCGCGTTGCTCGGATATCAGGTGGAACACCCGGCCATTGAAGTCTCTTCGCCGAATCTGCCTTCCGGCGCCCTGGCGCTGTGTTCTCCAGAAGGTGCCGAGACCCGGGCCGGCCTGGCTGACGTACTGGGAATTTGCCTTGATGATCCGGACCTGAGGTATGCCTTGGTCAAACTGACCCGGAAGGATAAAACTGTCCGGCATACAACAACAGAAACCGGGATACTCATGACGGTGAATGCATTGAATCCGGATCCGGCCATCGGCATTGATTCCAATTTTATGCGCTCCCTTGCCCGGCTGCGATATTTCAGACCCCAAAACAATCCAGATGAGATCGCCGGGCTCAAACTGGACGAGGCCAACGAATTCATTGATGTATTTTCCACCTGGGGCACCCATTTTGTTTCCAAAATCACGGTAGGAGACCAGATTATCCAGGTGTTTGCCTACACGTCGGACCGATTTGAACGGGTCAAACAGGGCTTTGATAAAAATAAGTTCTCCGGCCCGGATTCGGTGAATTTCCAGTACTTCACCACAGACGCGGCCACAGGGGCATTTGGGTATGTCACAGAATTCGGCAAAATATTATGCCTGAGCAACTCGGATAAATTCAAAAAAAGCCTGGGCTCCGGGGAATGGATGGAGCCTTTCTGGTCCAAAAGAAACAGTGTGTTCCAAATATTTACCGAAAAAACACGCGTGTCCCTGGACCGGCTGAACGAAGACTTTACAGCCCAGGCTCCGCTGAAAATTGTGCTGAGCCCCCTGACCACGTTCACCGAATACAAGCGTACGGCGGTGTGGCGCAGAGTCTTGAAAGGAGCACTGTCTGCTGTTTTTAAAGATTCGGTCAATGTCGGATTTGAAAAAATAGATACCACTGATTTTACTCAGCTTCTGCCGGAGGACCAGCCCGGCATTCTGTCCTCCATCGCTTCGCCGACCATTAACGTATATAAGTCGCGCCTGGATCTTTCGGATATGCAGCTCGTTGCGGCAGAGGAGGTTCAGGACTTCATAACCTTCGGATACGTGGTGTCGGCCGCATCCTCAAAGGGAATTCGGATCCCGGGCAGCCGGGTAAAGTTGTTCGGCTATACCCTGGACATGAGGGCCACCGGCAATCCCAATGTGGTGATCCTTACAGACAAAGGCTATGACGACCTGACCCTCGCTTGCAGCCGGTTTCTCGGGGCTGCCCGGTTCGAAAACACGGCCGGTTCCAAACACATGGTCGTGGTTGACGGACTATGCTATGAAACCGATGAAAAAGGCCGCGTTCGAGTCACCCGGGATATCCGCAGCCTGCCCCCCGACGACAGCCTTGCGACCCTGAAGGACAGCCTTGAATTCTCCCTGGCCTTTGCCGAGGCTGTGCTTGGCCTCCAGTCCTGGGATGCTGACCAGGACGCCCTGCACGCTCTGCTCCGGAACTATTTGGCCTGGATCGGCCGGGTCATTCCGTCCGGAACCACGGATGAAGCGCTTCTGGCCATGAGGGTCCATGCACTGGACCTGGGCGGGTATTCCCCCAACTCCCGGGCCGGTGCATTTGTACCAATCCTGCCCGCCGACGACTATGAGACCGGCATCAACCGCATCATGGACTACCTCCAGGAAATCCAGCGACAGATCGCAGAAAATGCGATTCAGATCAATCAGCGCAAACAAGCCGAACTCACCATTGACGTGGGCAAGACCCTAAACAAAAATATCATTGAATCAGGAAAACTTCTCACCGGCCTGATCAAGGCCAATGCCGACAGTGCCACTGAGATCGCCCGGCAGTATGATGCGGTGATCACCTCTCGAAAGGCCGAGTCAAAACTTCAGGAAGCCAAGATCGCGGACCTGAAAAAACAGGTCTTCGAACAGCAGGCCGAAGTCAGCGAAGCAGTCCAGGTTTACCAATCCCGGGTTAAACAATGGGAGACCATGGAGCTGATCAAATTCGGCCTGGATCTGGCCACCAATTTATTTGATTTGGGCACCTCGGTGCTGATTCCATCCAGCGCGATTTCCGCTGTCAAGGAATTGGGCCAGGCAGCCCAGATGATTAAGAAAACCTTGAATGTGCTCAACGGAACCATGAAATTGTACCAAACCGTATCCGGCACACTCCAATCCCTGTCCAACGCGGAAAAAACCCTGGACGGCATGGACGGCATGAACTTCGGGGATACGGCCGGAATCAACTGGGATGAGATGTCCATCCAATTGGACGTGGTCATGGCCACAGGACCCAGCGATGCGTCCGTCATTGAAGCCAAGGCCAAGATGGTGGCAGCCTTCAAGATTCTTGTAGCCCGGGGCAAGGCCATGGTCAGCGCCCAGTCGTCCCTGCACCAGATTCAGCGTGACATTTACATCACCCAGCGCCAAAAAAAGCTGAATAAGAATCAGGAAGAACGTCTCAAGGCGCTGACCACCCGGCTGAATCCGAAAAATATCCAAGACCTTGACCGTTCCGCCATTGATCTGGTCGGCCTGACCGGACGCCTGGAATACATGCACCGCCAGATGCTGACCACGTTTTCAAAATCGTTCCTCCTCCAGGACCAGGCACTACAGTATGCCTGGCTTCAGCCGCCCACGATAATTTCCAGCTACAGCCTGCTCACCTTTATGAAAGCGCGGATTGCCCAATCCCAGGCAAGCATGAACGCAAAGTCACATCTCCTCCAGTACCAGGCCGCGACCACAGATAAACTTGTATATGAGGTTGATGGGATACTCACCGACAATATCTCCGGCGGCCGTTCCTGCCAAATTGTCATCAACCCGGAATCCAAAGAATTTACCCAGTACGTCAACCTCCGGGTGGTGAGTGTGACAGCAACGGTTGATGGCGTAAAGTCCACTGACAGCGGAAAGTTGCTGGTACGACTCACGTTTGAAGATTCCCCGTTTGTTGACCGGAATGTCGAACGTCAGCCCCTGACCTTTCACACCCCTTGGCGGCAGCGGACCTACCAGTTTGATACGGCCACCAACACCCCTGAATTCTCGGATCAAGGCCAATCCTGGTCCGACGGCGTCAGCCGAGTTACCCCGTTCGGTTCCTGGCGGATAGATCTGCCAAAGACCGAGCTGAACAAGGGGCTGACATTCAAATCGCACACAGTGAAGCTTCGCCTCTGCTTTGTCCTGGAAGCCAGGATCGTTGATAAACCGGTCTGCGCCTTTGCCAATCTGACTGCACGCCGGGCAGCCCCCGGTATGGAGATTCTTCGGACCGCCGCCATGAGTGTCGTTACCGCAGGGGCGGTTCGCCCTTCATCCCCTACCCTGATCTCCCAAATGAATGCCCAGGGAAGCACCACCAATGGCTGGGATATTGTGTTCAACATGGGATTAAGCCAGATCAACGCCTCCCTGCGCGATCAGTACGACACGTTAAAACACGCCACCGCGTATAAAAATACCATTGACGCAGTCACCCGGACCAAGGTGGTGGAAGGGGTGTGGGCCATCAAGAAATTCCATATGGAATACGGGTATCCCCTGCTCACATTCTCGGTGAACAACGACAACACGGTCAAATTACAGATGCCCATTGAAAAAGGTACTTTGACAAGCTGTATTCAAACAGGATCAGACCCGGAAAAATGTGATCCATCCATAAGCATCGCCGGTAAAACCCTGACTGCCATTGTCAAGTTAGCCAAGACCCAGGGCTCCGTGCAGGTCGACGGGAAAAACCACAACCTCCTGAAGGTCGAGCTGGACATGTCCCAGGGGGCATTCACAGTGGAGAACATGGAGATCAGCGATGAGGAAAAAGTCGAGCTGAATAAGGCCATAAAGGCATATTTCGCGGAAAATCCCGTGACCTACCTGATCAACCAGCTAGACCTGACCAATATCCCGGTCCTGGATGACATGCGGCCCAATGGTTTCCTGTTTAAAGTGCTCAAGACGCCATCGGAAACCGAAATGCTGCAGATGTTTATCCAGACCGGCAACCGGGCCTTGCTGAACCCCACCCTGACCTTCCTCAACGGTGTGTCAGACCCCCTGCCCTCAGGT
>Ga0193964_1000691_pt1 | contig 16002 bp, 12 predicted proteins | sample FB_7_MG_FD_140323 | JGI IMG/M metagenome (GOLD analysis project Ga0193964, IMG submission 140323) | Microbial mat bacterial communities from the Broadkill River, Lewes, Delaware, United States - FB_7_MG | ecosystem: Environmental > Aquatic > Freshwater > River > Microbial mats | place: USA... | reverse complement strand
ATCCGCCATCATCCACATATCCAGTTAGAACTAAGCTTAAGCAATCAGCTCGAGGATTATTTAGCATCAAAAGCCGATTTAGCGATACGTGTGGGGCCACAACCAGACTCTAATCTTTATCAAAAACATCTAGGAGTCATTAAAACCTTATTAGTAGCGGCCCCTCGCTATTTGCAACAGAATAACTCGCCTACCATGATTGATGAGCTAAATAATCATCGCCTGATTGGCACCAAGCCAATCATGAATTGGGAGCTTTCCAGCGAAACAACTCATCAGGTAATAACCTATCATCCCAGCTTTTCAACATTGGTTAATGACGTCAACTTAGCAACACAATTTGCCTGTGAGGGGTTAGGAATATCTTTGCTGCCCGAAACAGAAATACGTGATCTCCTGAATAGCGGCCGTCTCATTCACATTCTGCCAAAATGGAGGGGGCGTAACCGCGATGTGATTGCCGTTTGGCATGGCGGAAAACTCATGAATGTGCGGGCAAAACGACTTTTAGATTTTATTGTTAACTATATGCAGCAACACAAAGCCTAGTAACACGACTTAAGGTATTAGATAGTGAGACCTTTTGCGTTCCCGTTCATATTGTCAGCGTCTCATAACATACTCCTTGGCAAGTCATTAATGCCGAGGATATACAAATGTCTCCACACCCATCATTAGAACAGCAAGTAACAGCGCAACTCAAAGAAGGCGATATTCTATTCATCTCGATCAATAGTTTTCTCTACAAGCAAGTAGCTCAGGGCACAGGAAGCTGGTGTTCGCACGTTGGTTTTGCCATCCAGGAAAAAGGTAAATGGTATGTGCTAGAAAGCGCAGTGCCTACTGTACGAAAAACACCCCTTCACAAATTTTTAAAGCGCACCTGCAATAATGAATTTGCATTGCGCCGTTTACCCTCTGAACTAACCACCACGCAGGTTCTAAAGCTCAAATCGGCGGCGGATAAGCGTATGGGACGTTGGTACCACCTCGGGTTTAACTTCGACTCTACTCGCCAGTTTTGTTCTAAGTTTGTTCATCAGGTTTTTAAAGATGCTCTGGATATCAGTGTAGGAAAAGTAGAAACCCTCCAAGAGCTGATAGAAACCAATCCTCAAGCTAACTTAACTTTTTGGCGGGCTTGGTACTTAGGCTTTATTCCTTGGCAACGTCGTACCATTACTCCCACTAGCTTATTGGTTGATCCTCAACTGGAGACCATAATCTGCACGATATAACAAAGGAGGCGTTTGCCTCTTTTGTGTATGCACTGTTACCCCTAAATATTCTCTCCCTGTATGAATCAAAGAAACCTTGACTATAAAAAGCAGTTACTTATTAAAAATCAACAATTTAAAATAATAAATCGTAATACCTATTTGGAGGTACTTACGATTTTTAGGGAAGTTTCGCTATTCACAAGCTTTGATTCACATCAACACGCTGCATCTGAATCTGACCTACTTTTGCCTCATCTTGGTAAGCAGGCTTTCGAAAAACCGACATCGATAGACTGTTAACTTCCGTTTCATTCGCACATGTAGTCGCGATCTGTTCCGCTGCAGGAGTAGTCTTATGACCACTGAAAAACTTCGATTGCTTAATTTTGGCGACCCCAAAATTAAAACATTACATATCACTTGGTTCGCTTTTTTCCTGACCTTTGTTGTGTGGTTCAGCCATGCACCACTACTGGCAGCTATCAAAGTGGCATTTGACCTCACAACTGCAGAAGTCAAAGCCCTGTTAATTTTAAACGTTGCGCTAACCATCCCCTCCCGTATCGTGATTGGGACGCTGGTAGATAAATATGGTCCCCGCGCTATTTACAGTATGTTGCTGATGGTCGGGGGCGTAATCTGCATCGCTTTTGCCTCAGCTCAAACATACGAACAACTAGCGATTTTAAGATTTCTGAGCGGTTTCATCGGTGCTGGTTTCGTTATCGGTATTCGGATGGTTTCTGAGTGGTTCCCTGCAAAACAGGTCGGTATTGCCGAAGGTATTTACGGTGGCTGGGGTAACTTCGGTTCTGCTGCTGCAGCTATGACACTGCCTACGGTTGCTTTAATGTTCGGTGGAGAGGATGGCTGGCGCTATGCGCTAGGTATGACCGGGGTATTCGCATTCCTATATGGCTTACTTTACCGAAAAATTGCTCGTGACACCCCGAAAGGCTCAACCTACTTCAAGCCGAAAAAACACGGTGGTTTAGAGGTCACCAGCAAAGGCGATTTCTTCTTTTACCTATTAATGAACATTCCAATGTACCTTGCACTGGCAATACTTACTTGGAAGCTTTCACCTTCTAACCTTGGCTTACTGAACGAAACAGCAACCTATGGTATCTACGCCGTATTAGTCGTGTTATTTGTGGTTCAGGTTCGGGCTATCTACCACGTAAACGAAGAAAACTTAAAACATGGCGTACCTGAAATCCAGCGCTATAAGTTCAAACAAGTAGCGGTGTTGGATGTTGCCTACTTCGTCACTTTCGGATCAGAGCTAGCGGTCGTCTCTATGTTACCGCTCTTCTTCTTAGAAACATTTGAGGGATTAAGCCCTGTACAAGCAGGCTTGTTAGCCTCGGGTTTTGCCTTTATGAACTTGGTTGCTCGTCCAACGGGTGGACACTTCAGCGATAAGTATGGTCGTCGCAAAGCCCTATCGATTTTGATCGCAGGTTTAGCTGTTGGCTATATGGTACTTAGCCAGATTGATTCAAACTGGTTTATCCCGCTCGCTGTTATTGCGACCATGTGCTGCTCTTTCTTTGTTCAAGCAGGTGAAGGCGCTGTCTTTGCAGCGGTGCCGCTGATCCAACGACGCATGACAGGCCAAATTGCAGGTATGGCTGGCGCATACGGTAATGTGGGTGCTGTTTGCTATTTAACTGTACTCTCTTTCGTGGACTACTCGACTTTCTTCATGGTGATCGGGGCTTCTGCAGCCGTTGTCTTCTTGTTTGTTCAATTTATGGATGAACCCTCAGGCAAAATGGCGGAGATTCTACCTGACGGCACCGTACAGCTGATTGATGTTGAATAACACGCTATAGTCAAAAAAGGGAGCATCATTGCTCCCTCATCCTTCTCTGGGGAATAAGCATTATGCACCTGAGCAGTGAAATCAGATTATCCACCGCCCAACAGAGCATTACAGGCCGCAAAGCGCGTAATGAAGACTGCTTGGGCTTTTTTATGCCTATGGGTAATCTGCTAACGACGAAAGGTGCCTGTGGTATGATCGCCGATGGTGTCAGCACAGCTGAGGCGGGAGCCGAAGCCGCTGAGTACTGCGTGCGGGAATTTATCAATGACTATTTTGACACCCCTGACATTTGGACCGTCAAGAAATCTGCACAAAAAGTTCTCACCTCAATCAATCGCTCACTTTACGCCAGAAGTCATGAATACCTCAGCAGCACTCGGGGGTTTGTTTGTACGTTTTCGGTACTGGTGATCAAATCTCATACCGCTCACCTTTTTCACATTGGCGATAGCCGCATCTATCGTATCCGTGGTGATCATATGGAGTGTTTGACAACCGATCATGTGACCCCTTTGAGCCAAAGTTCCAGTTGCCTCTCACGCGCAATGGGCATGGATACTCATTTGGATATTGATTACCGAAGCGTCGCCATCGAGCCTCACGATATCTTTCTACTCACGACTGATGGCGTTCACGATACATTACAACCAAGAACGATCCAGACCATTATTCACGAATCCCCCTCACTGGATGAGGCCTGTGAAACGCTGATAACTGAAGCCTACAATGCGGGCAGCACTGATAACCTAAGCTGCCAACTGATACGCGTAGATCAAGTGGTTCGAGAAAGCATTGATGACCTCACCGACAAATTAACGGCGCTTCCTTTCCCCCCTGATCTAGAGCCCGGCATGCGCATCGATGACTACGAAATCCTCTCCGAACTCTATGCCAGCAACCGTAGCCAGCTTTATTGCGTAAAGGATTTATCCGATGGCAAAGAGTGGGTCATGAAAACCCCTTCCCAAAACTACAATGATGATCCTGCCTATATTGAGCGCTTTATCATGGAAGAGTGGGTTGGTAGTCGTATAGATAGCCCCCACGTTGTGCGTATCTGTAACTCTAACCGCCCTAAAACCTTCCTTTACTACTTAATGCAAAAAGTAGATGGTATTACGCTGGAGCAGTGGATTGAAGAGAACCCTTACCCGAAACCGGCAGAAGCCATTAAACTGGTTAAGCAGATCGCCAAGGGCCTAAAAGCTTTTCACCAAAGAGAAACGCTTCACCAAGACCTAAAGCCCAGCAACATTATGATCTCAAAAGAGGGGCACATCACACTTGTCGATTTTGGCTCGGTCTATGTCTCAGGTATCGACGAGATATTTGTACCCATCGAGCGGGATAAAATTCTGGGGACCGTTAACTACTCCGACCCACTGTTAAGACTCGGGCAGAATACAGGTATTAAGGGCGATCTGTTCTCCCTAGCCTGCATTACTTATGAAATATTCACCCATCACCTGCCCTACGGAGAGGGGTTAGAGCGCTGCGAAACGCCACAGCAATTAGAGAAATTAAAATATATACCCTCCGATCGTTATAACCCTATCCTTCCTATTTGGTTTGATCGAGCACTCATGAAAGGCCTGTCCGTTAGGCCCGAAGAACGTTATCAATCCATAGAACAGTTTCTGCAAGACGCAACACACCCGAATCCAAGCTTTTTACTACCTAAAAAGGAAGAGAAGCAAACGTACAATATTATTTTTTGGCAGATGATGTCGTTAGTCTGGTTTATCACCTCGATGTTCCTTATCGCCGCTCTTTGGCTACAAGATTAAGATGTTTACCTAGCTTGGAGTAGCACAGGATTTTGTTGGCGATCAAGAATCGTATATCCCGTCAGGTCTTGCCCCATCATCACATCATTGGCCATCTGATTTAGATAAGGTTCAGCCGCTTCAGTCGGTGGCGCAACGCCATCGCTCCCTCCTAGGCCAGCGATTAAGACAAAGTTCCAATCCTCAGAAATACCATCAGCCTCTTTAATCAGGGCATCAAAGCTTTCCAGCTCTTCTGGCAACTTATCGACACACATTAACGGCGTAACCGTACCTGTCTCATTAACAGCGTTTTTTCCTTTTTTCTTATTACCTTCCGCTTTTGCAAATAACATTAACAAACGTTGCGGTTGCTCCTGTTGTTTTGCAGCTTCGATCAACTTTGAAAATTCACCGCTCATAAAACCTCCTTAATAGTACTGTCCACCATTGTTACACAGGAGAGAGCGGCAGCTTATTCCTCTGAAGGGGTATATCAAGAGCGAGAAAATGCGCTATCTTAAAGCTAACCCCTTGAGTACTGGGCTAAAGAAAATAACATAAGGAAAAGTATGAGCCGACAGATTATACGTCTGTTATACCTGTTAGCAGGCCTGCTCTGCGTGTTGGTAGGGCTAATTGGCGTTGTATTACCACTCTTGCCAACCACACCCTTTTTACTGCTGGCCGCCTTTTGCTTTTCCCGCAGCTCAGAACGATTACACCAGTATCTGCTCAACCACCCCTGGTTTGGCCATCTGATCAGAGATTGGGAAAACCATGGCGTTATCCCCTTCAAAGCCAAACTGCTTGCCACCAGCATGATGCTGGTCATGGTAAGCTACCCGCTGCTTTTCAAAAGCTTTCATTTAGGTTTAAAAGGGCTCGCCGCCGCGACAGTAGTCGGCGCGCTAGTGTTTATTTGGAGTAGACCTTCTGAGCCTGTTACGAAGTAAACGAACGGCCTCTGCACGTTAGGACTGTAATTTAATATCATTAAGCTGCACACCTATTAGTCTGGCGGAGAAACCACTCAACGGAAAAGGCAGCCAGCAAATCGGTGGCATCTACCCCCAAGTCTCGATTATTAATTGAGATACGATCTAGAGCTAAGGGAATTTCTGTGCATCCTAAAATAATGCGCTCTGCACCTTGTTCTAGCAGCCGCGTAAAGGCCTGTTCTAATAGAGCTGCACCATGGTCCACTTGCCCTGATTTTACTGAATAGATAGCGTTCATAATCTGTTGCTGCAAGCTTGCATTGGGTAGCTGAAGCTTAATACCCGCCGCGTGCAGTTTCTCGGCATAGATACCCGCTCGCAAGGTACCATCAGTTGCCATAAGCGCTACATTATGTACACGCTCGTTAATCAGATGATTGGCACAAATCTCAGCAATATGAAAGATAGGGATTCTACTGTTCTCAACCAGCGCTGGATGCCAGTAATGTGCCGTGTTACACGGAATAGCAATAGCGCAGGCATCGGCATTTTGCAACACCTCTACACCCTGTTGTAGTGCATATAAAGGCGACTCTTTGTTCTGTAACAGGCATGCACTACGGTCAGGAATCTGCGGCACTGAATGAACCAACAGAGGAATATGATCTTGATCGCATTGTGCGGGTGTCAGTTTTATGAGTTTACTAATAAAGTCGACGGTTGCCAGCGGCCCCATGCCTCCAAGAATACCCAATGTTATAGCCATACATCTCTCCTCCCATGTCATTGTTTACACAGTAGAGCGGCGTAACTTAGGTTCCCAATGCTGTTCTGTTAAGGGCTATACTAATTATGCATGCTTATTTTTTTGATCAAATAAAACAGCCTCTTAAACATTGTATGCAAGAAATGCATAACACATGCGATTTAGGCATGAAGTAAAGTTTCGTAGGCAGCAGAAGCTTCGTCGGTAGTACACTGCCTATCTATGCTGATCACTCGGGAATATATAACATTTATAAAAAGAGAACCGTGCTGCATGAACATCGAAACAAAATGGCTTGAAGATTTTCTATCTCTATCAAATACCCAAAGCTTTTCTCGCTCAGCTACAGAACGCTTTCTGACTCAACCGGCGTTTAGCCGTCGTATACAAGCGCTGGAAACCGCCGTAGGTTGCACGCTAGTTGACCGAAGCAGTGTTCCCGTACAACTTTCTCCCGAAGGGAGGCTCTTCAAAGAAAGTGCAACCAATCTGCTACAACAATTAGATAGCTGCATTAAACATATGCAATCTTTGGATGCACGCAGGCATTCAGTGGTGGACTTTGCTGTGTCCCACACCTTGTCTCTGTCGTTCTTCCCACAGTTTTTACAGGCGGTGAAAACGGAATTGACCACTTTAACCGCCCGCCAAATGGTTGCCAATGCTGACGATTGCGTGCAGGCACTTAAAAACGGCGTATGCGAATTTTTGTTAGCATTTGAAGACTTAAGCCTAGATGAGCCTGCATTTAGCAAATTACTGCTTCAGAATGAGCGTTTAATACCCGTGTGCGCACCAACACAAGAAGGGACCCCTCTATATGATCTGGATGACAGTTGCCAGGTCAGCTACCCTCTTTTGGGCTATACCCAAGGCATTTATCTGGGTCGTAGCGTGCAACAAGTATTGCAGCAAAGCCCTCGGTTGATTGAGCTGCAACCAGCGTTCGAGTCCCCCATGGCAGACAGTTTAAAGGGCTTAGCACTGCAAGGGATGGGAATTGCCTGGGTACCTGCTTTCTCGGTAAGTAAAGAGCTAACTCAAGGAACTCTGAAAGTTTGTGGTAGTGAGCCTTGGCAAGCTCACCTAAATATCTGCATCTATCGACCACAGCGCCTGCTGCCCTCAACAGCCGAACAATTCTGGCAACTGATGCTTCAACGCCAATCTCAAGGTGATGTCGATGTTTAACTCCCCATGCCTGTCCGTCTTGACTGGTATCTTCTTCATGATGCTGGGTAACACTCTCTGGGCAGCAAACATTGTGAAGGTGGGTGGTGATCATAACTACCCACCTTATGAATTTCTTAACTCAAATGGCGAACCTGACGGTTACAACACCGAACTGACGCTCGCCATTGCAGAAGTAATGGGTATTGACGTTGACATTAAACTTGGCAATTGGGACGACATACGCAACCAGCTAGAGGCCGGCGAGCTAGACACTTTGCAAGGCATGGTTTTCTCTGTCGAGCGTAGTGAAAAGTATGCATTTTCCCCAGCTCATGCATTGATACATCAATCAATTTTCGCACGAAAAGGCTCATCTAGGGTTGGCACTCTGAATGAATTACAGGGGCAGTCGGTTATCGTGCAGCGCGGTGGCATCATGCATGATTACTTACTTGAAAATAACGTAGGGGCAACCTTAATTCTGGTTGACACCCATGCCGCTGCTCTTCGTTTGTTGTCATCTGGTCAGCATGACTACGCTCTGGTTGCTAATCTACCCGGTCTTTATTTGGGCCGTGAGCTTGAACTAAACAACATTGTGCCAGTGGGCAAACCCTTTGGGGCACAATCGTATGGATATTCGGTGTTAAAGGATAATGCCGAACTCCTATCGCAATTCAGCGAAGGCTTAGCCATTCTCAAAAATACTGGGCGGCAACAGGCTATCTATGACAAATGGCTTGGCCCGCTGGAGCAAAAGGGTCTGCCTTGGAATAAAATCGGCCAATTCACATTATGGGCAAGTTTACTGCTATTACTGGCCATGGGCGCCATTATGTTCTGGAATCGTATGCTCACCCGCGAGGTAAGTCGCCGCACAAAGGAGCTAAAGCTGCAGCAACAACAGTTAATTCAAGCCGATAAAATGACTTCACTGGGGATTTTAGTTTCGGGAGTCGCCCACGAAATCAACAACCCCAGTAGTTTGTTGCTACTAAACTTGCCAGTGATTAAAGAAGTATACCAAGATGCCGAGGAGGTATTAGAAGCACATTATGAGCATCACGGCGATTTTTATCTGGGCGGTTTGCCCTATAGCAGGATGCGAGAAGCAATCCTACCCATGCTAGATGATATGCTCACTGGTACTAACCGCATTCGCCGCATTGTGGATGATCTGCGCGACTTTGCCCGTCAAACGCCATCAGAGCTGACTGAAAAAGTCGACCTGAATAACGTAGTAGCAACCGCCATTCGCCTAGTCGACAACACTATTCGCCAAAGCTGTAATGATTTTTCGGTTAGCTACGAGCCAGCTCTACCTTTGTTCAGTGGCAATGCCCAGCGCATAGAGCAGGTAGTGATTAACCTGATCGTCAATGCTTGCCAGGCGTTAACCTCATCCGAACAATCCATACGTATAAGAACCTACAGCAGTTCAGACAATTCCGTCTGTTTAGATGTTATCGATAAGGGACGTGGTATTGATCAGGACAATCTTGTCAGATTAGGAGACCCTTTTTTCACTACGCGCCGTGAGCAAGGCGGCACAGGGCTTGGGCTTTCCGTCTCTCATCGTATTGTTGAGGAGCATGGTGGCACCCTAAATTATCATTCAATATTGGGCAAAGGCACCCGCGTTAAACTCACACTAAAACAGATCCAAAAAGGCCACCTTTCATGAAGCGCAATATATACCCGCAATTTGGCATTCTTCTAGTGGATGATGAAGCCTCTTTTCTACGCAGTATCAGCATCACTTTAGAACGCCGTGGGTATAACCATTTACACCTGTGTAAAGACAGCCGCCAGGCTATGACGATCATTGCCAAAGAACCCATCGGCTTAGTGATCTTAGATTTGACCATGCCCTACTTGTCTGGTGAGGAGTTGCTACACCAAATCATCTCAGAGTACCCCGATGTTGGTGTCATTGTGCTAAGTGGATTAAATCAACTGGAAACGGCTGTTCACTGTATTCGTATGGGTGCTAACGACTACTTTGTTAAAACCACCGAAGAGGACCGCCTAATCGAAGGCATCAGACGTGCCGTCAGAATGCAGGAGATGCGTCAAGAAAACCAAGAACTACGTCGGCGCTTCTTAAATGACACACTGGAGCACCCCGAGGTATTTGATAGCATCATCACGCAAGACAAAGCCATGCGCTCGGTGTTTCAGTACCTCGAATCCATCGCAGCCAGTAATCAACCCGTGCTGATCAGCGGAGAAAGCGGCGTCGGTAAAGAGTTAATCGCCAAAGCGGTACACCAACTCAGTGGACGCACGGGCAACATGATCAGTGTAAATGTTGCAGGACTGGATGACACCGTATTTGCTGATACGCTGTTTGGCCATCACCGCGGAGCGTTTACTGGCGCCGATCAAGCACGCGCCGGCATGATCGAACAAGCCGCAGGCGGCACCCTATTTTTGGATGAAATCGGCGACCTTAGCCTTAGTTCGCAAGTAAAGCTACTGCGCTTGTTGCAAGAGGGTGAATACTACCCGCTTGGCAGCGACCGCCCAAAACGGATACAAGCCCGTGTGGTGGTCGCAACCCATCAAAACCTTGAACAAAAGCAAGTCAGTGGTGAATTCCGTAAAGACCTATATTACCGTTTACGCATCCATCAGGTTGAAATTCCACCACTGCGCAAACGCACAGCAGACCTTGGCTTGCTGTTGGAGTACTTCCTTTCAGAAGCCGCCGAAGAGATGGGTAAAACCAAACCCACGCTTCCAAAAGAGCTGCCGGTATTACTGGAGCATTACGACTTTCCGGGTAATGTGCGTGAACTACGAGCACTCGCTTACGAGGCCATTAGCCAACATCGGGGCGGTATTCTATCAATGGAGGTATTCCGACGCTTACTAAGCAGTGACACATCGTTGTCTGTCGAGTCCACAGCCCCATTTACTGAGACAGTATCCTTTAATCAGGAGCAACCTTTGCCCTCTTTACAAGAATTGGGCGACTTACTGGTCGAAGAGGCCATGCGCCGTGCACAGGGCAATCAATCGCTAGCCTCACGCCTTATTGGCATCTCGCAACCCGCACTGAGTAAGCGGCTGAAAAAGAAACGTCCTGACAGCGAATAACACTGACCAAAAGCCTATAACCTAAGTTTGGGGGATAACTTTCTTATACCCTCTAACCCCTTGATTTATAAAAATTTTTCTTATCATCCATTATTTCTATTCGTTTGGTTATATCCTTCCGACCACTACCTAGCCAATCAAAACCCCACTGTTTATCCATTTAAAACAATCACTTATTTAACGAATTACAACATTGGCACTGCCATTGCTCTATTCCTTGTTATCACTCTGTGCTGTCACTAGCAAAAACAAGTATAACGAGGACAATGCAATGGCAAACGATGTACCGTCAAAACCAAAGGATGAAGGTCGCTATGAGAAAGACCTGCTGGGCGAAGCCCGCGTGCCTTCTCAAGCCTATTACGGTATTCAAACACAGCGCGCCTGCGCCAATTTCGATTTAAGCGGTATCCGCCTTTACCACTTCCCCCCTCTGATTCAGGCATTGGCCATGGTGAAACTGGCCTGCGCTAAAGCCAACAACCGTCTTGGCCTATTAGATGATGACCGCACGGACGCGATTGATGCAGCAGTTAATGAGATTTTACAGGGTAATTTTCACCGCGAATTCGTGGTGGACATGATTCAAGGGGGAGCTGGTACATCTACCAACATGAATGCAAATGAGGTGATCGCTAATATCGCACTGGAAAAGATGGGCTTTGCCAAAGGTACCTATGCCGAGCTGCACCCCAATAACCACGTGAACATGTCGCAGTCCACCAACGATGCCTACCCCACCGCAGTTCGTCTGTCTATTCTGCTTAAACACGGTGAGTTAGTTCGTTCTCTGGCGTCATTACGCGATGTATTTGTAGCTAAGGCCGTGGAGTTCCAAGACATTATCAAAATGGGCCGCACCCAGCTGCAAGACGCAGTACCTATGACCTTAGGGCAAGAGTTTCAGTCTTTCGCCACCACCCTTGGTGAAGATATCGAGCGCATTGCCGGCCTTTCTGAACTACTGAAAGAAGTGAACCTTGGCGGCACCGCCATTGGTACCGGCATTAATACCGACCCAGAGTATGCCCGCCTTGCGGTTGGCTATTTGTCTGAAATTAGCGGCTTTGAATTTAAGCGAGCAACCGACCTGGTTGAAGCCAGCTCAGATATGGGTGCATTTGTACTGTTCTCTTCGATGCTAAAACGCCTAGCAATCAAACTCTCCAAAATTTCGAACGACCTGCGCATGCTCAGCATGGGGCCACGCTGCGGCTTGAACGAGATCAATCTACCACCCCAGCAACCTGGCAGCTCGATCATGCCCGGAAAGATCAACCCCGTCATTCCAGAGGCTATGAATCAAGTAGCCTACCAAGTGGTGGGTAATGACATGGCTGTCACGATGGCCGCCGAAGCCGGTCAGTTACAGCTTAATGCCATGGAACCCCTGATTGCCTACAACGTGCTGGAGTCTATCCGCATGCTGACCAAAGCCATGGACATGCTGAAAAATCGTTGCGTGCGCGGCATTACCGCCAACCGCGAGCGCTGTCAGGAATTGGTCGATCAGAGTATCGGCATAGTGACAGCGGTAGTGCCCTGCATCGGATATGAAAACGCTAGCCGTATCGCCAAAGAAGCATTAGCTACCGGCGTAGGTGTGCTGGAGTTGGTGCGTAACGAACAGCTAATGGACGAGGAGGACCTACAACGAATTTTGAGTCCTGCTTACATGATTAGCCCACAACGACGACCGGTTAATAACTAAATCCATATAACGCAGTAATGCGACCACTCAATAAAAACGATAAAAAGGTGAACCACATGCAAAAAATAGCAGAAAGTAATAGAAAATCAGGATTCTGGGGAGGGATGGCTCTCTGGAAAAAAATTCTTATCGGGATGGCCCTCGGGGTTATCACAGGTGTCATTATGGGGCCTGACGCAGAAACGCTGAAGCCTATTGGTACCCTATTTATTAATGCTATCAAAATGCTGATTGTGCCACTGGTCTTTTGCTCATTGGTTGTTGGCGTTACCTCTATGCAAGATACTCGAAAAATGGGACGAATAGGGCTAAAGTCCGTCATACTTTACTTGGGCACTACAGCGGTGGCGATAAGTATCGGACTTGGCTTAGCAACGGTACTGACACCGGGCGCAGGTCTAAACATGAGCATTACCGAAGCAGCTTCTGCCGCCAAAGAAGCACCAACACTAATAGAAACTCTACTTAACTTGATCCCTAAAAACCCGGTTGGTGCATTAGCATCCGGTCAAATTCTACAGATTATTGTATTCGCTCTCGGTTTAGGTATTGCATTGACTCTTTGCGGCGAAAAAGCCAAACCAGCAGTTCAGCTATTTGAGAGCCTAGCGGAAGGCATGTACAAGTTGACTGAGCTAGTGATGAAACTTGCACCTTATGGCGTGTTCGGACTGATGGCATGGGTATCAGGGAAATATGGTTTAGAGATTTTAATGCCACTAATCAAAGTAATTGGTGCTGTTTATCTAGGCTGCCTATTACACGTAATCGTATTCTATTCAGGATTGATCAGCACAGTAGGACGCCTTAACCCCGTCCGTTACCTAAAAGGCCTCATCAACCCAGCGGCTGTTGCATTTACCACCACCAGTAGTTCTGGCACACTGCCTGCTACTATTAAAGCTGCTCGTGAAGAGTTAGGGGTTTCAAAAGGTATCTCCAGCTTTGTACTGCCACTAGGTGCGACTATTAATATGGACGGCACCGCACTGTATCAAGGTGTATGCGCGCTATTTGTTGCACAAGCATTTGGGGTCGATCTCGCACTATCCGATTATCTACTAATTATTATGACATCTACACTTGCCTCTATCGGGACTGCCGGTGTTCCAGGTGCAGGTCTAATTATGCTGTCTTTAGTTCTAACTACCGTTGGACTACCACTCGAAGGATTGGCCATTGTAGCCGGTATTGACCGTATCCTAGACATGGCACGTACCAGCGTAAACGTATGCGGCGACCTGATGGTATCCGTACTAGTCAGCAAAAGCGAAGACGAGCTAGACGAAAGCGTCTATAACGCCACGTCTTACCAAAAAGAGCTCGCATAAAGCTGGAGCCCAGCCACAGCATCGATCAAAAATGCCGCATTCCCTGCGGCATTTTTTTCAACGGCACAATGTATTATGAGGTATCCACTATGAAAGTCGCTTTTAAGGTCGGTATAGCGGCAGCTACAGTCCTATTTCTTACCACATCTATTCTCTCTTGGGTGCAAATATCACAAACGCAACAAGCCATGCATGAGCAACTTAACAATAGTATTCACGAAACCAGTAATGCTTTAGTAGGCCAGATAGAAAACTGGTTTGGCCAAAAGCTTCATATTATCCATATGATGCAACAAGAGATTGATGCTGACTTTGGGCTTCAACGCATCCATTCAACCTTCAACTTACCCCTTTTAAAAAGTGAGTTCTTGCTAATCTTTGGCGGATTGGATGTTGATGGAAAACGAATTGACAACAATGGTCCAGAAAACGATCCCAAAGACTGGGACGCCAGAAAAAGACCTTGGTATGGCATCGCCAAAAGGGCCAAGCAAGCGATACTCACCGACCCCTATATCGGCTCATCCACCGGCGAGACCCTCATCTCAGTGGTAGCTCCCTTCACGGATAAGGGTGTATTTAAAGGCGCCTACGGTGGAGACCTCAGTTTAACAACGGTATCGGATGCTCTAAATAGCATCGACTTTAATGGCGCTGGTTATGCATTTTTAGTCAGTCACTCAGGAAAAATCATATCACACCCCGACAAGACCCTTTACGATCAGCCGATCGAATCACTATTCCCAGAACAGTCCTTGCAGCTTACCTCCGAAGTTCGAACTATTCGCACGGCAAAAGGCAATAAGCTGGTTTCCTTTACACCATTGGAAATGCTACCTGGCGTAGAGTGGTTTATAGGCATTTCTGTTGATGAAGATGTCGCTTTAAGCCAGCTTCAAACTATGTCATTAGGAGCTATTATTGTCACATTAATAGGTACAGCACTTAGCCTATTAGTACTAATTTTGGTCACACAGAGAATCCTGAAACCTCTCCACCAATTAAGAAACTCAATGCATGAGATCAACTCGGGGGATGCTGACCTCACACAACGGCTAGAAGTACATTCGAATGATGAGTTTGCTACGCTGGCCGGTGAGTTCAATCAATTTATTGAGGGGTTACAAACGCTCATCGCTCGGGTCGCAATAACAGGTAAAACGGTATCGGAAAAAGCCGAAAGCGTCTCTCATGAAGTGAGAACAGTTGCTGTACGAGACCTTCCTCAGCAACAGCAAGAGCTGGACCAACTAGCGGAAGGGATGAGAGATATTTCACAAACAGCATCCGAGATATCTGCCAATGCTCAATTCGCATCCGAAGCAACAGCACTTGCGGTTTCTGAAACTCATGGGGGAGTTGAGGTCATTGAAAAGTCAACCGATGCAACCCAGTCGCTAGCGAAAGAGATGCAAGATATGTCTAAAACCGTTGAGCGATTTTCAGAACTTAGCCAAAACATTGTTCAGATCATTTCTGTTATCACTGGCATCGCCGAAAAAACAAACCTTTTAGCCCTTAATGCTGCCATTGAAGCCGCACGGGCCGGAGAGTCTGGACGAGGCTTTGCCGTAGTAGCAGATGAAGTCAGAACTCTTGCGACACTCACTGAAAAATCTACCAATGAAATTGGTGACATTATCGCCCTAGTTCAACAAGAAGTTAAACAAGCTGAAAATAAAATTAAACGAGGTTTAAGTACCGCAGAATACGCGGCATCTTGTGCAAGCGAAGGCAATGGTGTTCTAGAACGGATAAGCCAATCGATTAATCAAATAACAGATATGAGTGTGCAAATTGCTGCGGCCGCCGAGCAACAATCTGCATCTATGGAGGAAGCAAATAGAAATACGCAAGCCATCAGAGTTATCAGTCTGGAGGTAATAGAAAAGGGTAAGTCCCAGCTGTCACATTGTGATGACATGATACAACAGGTATGCAAACAGAATGATATTATAAAATCATTTCGAGTCTAACAATTATGGGGCCGGTATAAGAAAGATTCTCCGGCCTCATATTCCAGTGCCTAAAGTGAACCCAAACCCCAGACACAAAAAAAGCCTATCAATAAACTATTGATAAGCCTCTTAAAATTGGTAGCGGGGGCTGGATTTGAACCAACGACCTTCGGGTTATGAGCCCGACGAGCTACCAAGCTGCT
>Ga0193964_1000690_pt1 | contig 16002 bp, 10 predicted proteins | sample FB_7_MG_FD_140323 | JGI IMG/M metagenome (GOLD analysis project Ga0193964, IMG submission 140323) | Microbial mat bacterial communities from the Broadkill River, Lewes, Delaware, United States - FB_7_MG | ecosystem: Environmental > Aquatic > Freshwater > River > Microbial mats | place: USA... | reverse complement strand
AACACCATCTCATACAGATCATTAATTTCTACAATGTCTCTCTGTGCTAACGATGTGCGTAGCTTGTTCTCAATTAGAGACTCTAGGGCACAATCTTCCTGCTTTTCTTGATCTTTACTATTTGCTAGTTGAGGAAAGTCACTGGCACTCAAAGTGCTCCCCTGACTTAAAAGACATGCCCTTTGAATCGTGTTTTCGAGTTCACGGATGTTTCCAGGCCAACTGTGTTTAACCAGAATTTCCATGGCTTTACCACTGCAACGGTTTGTTTCTGAGTTAAATTCACTGTTCGCTTTTTGGATGAAAAATTCAACGAGTAATGGAATGTCTTCTGTTCTTTCACGTAGAGGAGGAAGCTCCAGTGGCAGAACATTTAAGCGATAGTAGAGATCCTCGCGAAAGCTTTTATCCGCAACGCATGTTTCAAGAATTTTATTTGTTGCTGCAACAATACGAACATTGATCGGTATTGGTTGGCTACCGCCGGTTCGGGTGATCTCTTTCTCTTGCAAAACGCGCAACAGTTTTGTCTGTAGGTCAAGAGGCATGTCGCCTATTTCATCGAGGAAGATCGTGCCGCCATTTGCTTGTTCAAATTTACCGATTTTCCGCTCATTTGCACCGGTGAACGAACCTTTCTCAAAGCCGAATAACTCACTTTCGAGAAGCTCATGAGGAATTGCTGCACAATTTAGGGCAACAAATGGCATCTCAGCACGTTTGCTATTGTGGTGTACGGCTCGGGCAATAAGTTCTTTACCTGTTCCGGATTCACCTGTGATCAGTACTGTGATGTCAGAATTCGATACCTTGCCAAGGAGTTTATAAACTTCTTGCATTGGTAAGCTGTTGCCAATGATTGCTCTTTTGCCGCTTGGGTCAGATATTGGTTGTCGTAGCGAGGGTGCCTTAGTGCTGTCGGCAATGACATTCTTTTGTGCTTTAAGGATAATTTCTTCAAGCGCATCGAGGTCAAAAGGCTTGGTGATGTAATCATATGCACCTCGCTTCATCGCTTCTACGGCATTTTGCATAGACGATTCTGCGGTCATCATAATGATGAAAAGTGTCGGGTGGCTGACAAGGATTTCATCCAATAGGTCAAGTCCTGAGATGTCTGGCATCTTGATGTCGATCATGGCAAGATCGTATTGATTCTTGCTGAGAAAGTTTCGTGCACTCTCGCCACAGTCCGCGATATCGACTTGAAGTCCTTGGCGGGTAAGAGCTTTTGAAAGAACCCAGCGAATACTTTCTTCGTCGTCGACAACTAAAACTCGTTTTAGTGACATGGTTATAACTCCAAATTTGCAATAGCAGGTATTGCTGAAATGAATGGTAGATATACACTACAACAGGTCCCAGACTCGGACGTGTTTTCAATACGCAATAAGCCATTGTGATCGGTTACGATTTTTTGGCTAATCGCGAGCCCTAGTCCGCTACCGTTATTTTTGGTTGTGTAAAAAGGGGTGAACATCTTTTGCCGAATACTGTCGTTAATTCCCGGGCCGTTATCGATTATTTTTACCAGAACAAATGGAATCGCAGCATGCCCAGGACGGGTAAGGTGATGTTCTCTATCAATTCTGATTGAGATTGTAATCATCCCGCTGCCCTCAATGGCCTCTGTTGCATTTTTGATTAAGTTTAAAAATAACCGCGTTAGCAGTTTTTGATCCCCTTTAATTGGTGGAATACTTGGGTCGAGTTGCAGGTTGAAATGGATCTTTTTGCCTTGATCCGATTGGGACTGTAGCAAGACAATATCGTTAATTATTTTTGTCAGGTTAACTTCACTCATCACTTGAGACCGTGGCGAGGTGAGGTCCATTAACTCTTCGATGATGCCGTTAATTCGGTCTGTTTCTTTGATCATTACTTGAGTGTATTCAAGGAGGTCGTTACGTTGGCCTAACTCCATGGATAGCAACTGTGCTGCCCCCCGTATGCCACCGAGGGGGTTTTTTACCTCATGAGCAAGTCCTGCTGCGAGAGTTGCAAGCATTCCTAGGTGTTCAGCACGTTGATTGTCTTGCTCTAGCTGTCGAATATTGGAGACATCATATAGGGTTAAAATAATGCCCTCTTGCACCCCTGCATCTGTATAAAGAGGCGAGGCGTTAACGCTAACGGGTAATGGTAATGCGTTTTGGCGCTGAAGCTGAATGGTCTCTCTGTCAGAAATAGATCGGCTTTGAGTCATGGCCGTTTTAATCAGATAGATGATGTCATCCTGACCTTGGAACATATTGAGAATATCATGCTGAAATGCCTGACGTGATGAGAGCCCAGTGAGAATCTGAGCAGCAGGATTAATGAAAACAATATGGTACGAATTATCAATGGCAATAATCGCATCGTTGGTACTGTTGAGAACATTGGTCGATAGTTTGTCTTGATCCGTGAGGGTATCACTCATGAATTGAATCCAGAGCAGAGAAGAACGTGTTGATGGTTTCTTCGAGTTGCTTTATCTCATTGATTTGATTCACACGAAAACGAAATTCACCCGCACCTGAGAGTCCGCGAGAGTACCAGCACAGGTGTTTGCGCATTTCGGCGGCAGCACGACGGTCACCAAAGGATTTTTGATAAAGTTTAAGGTGCTTTAGGGCTGTTTGTCGCCGTTCGTGAGCAGAAACTATTGTTAACTCTTCATCTTTAAGACGGTGTAAAATGTTTTCAATAAGCCAAGGGTTGCCGTAGCAGCCACGACCGACCATAACACCATCACAGCCTGTTTGATCAATCATCACGATTGCATCTTCAGGGGTGATAATGTCGCCACTGCCAATAACTGGAATATTAACCGATTGTTTAAGTTCTGTGATGTGATCCCAGTTTGATTTTCCACCAAATCCTTGGCAGCGAGTGCGGGGGTGAAGAATTAAAGCATCGGCACCACACTGTTCAGCGATCTTACCGATCTCCAAAAAGTTGATTGTTGATAAGTCCCAGCCAGATCTAAATTTTACTGTCATTGGCAGGTTGGATGATTTTCGCATAGCGCTGATTACAGCAGCTGCGCGTTGTGGCGATTGCATAAGGGCACTACCAGCGCCAGAACGAACAACTTTTTTTACTGGGCAGCCCATGTTTAGGTCCAGAATCTCACCGTATTCTGATATGATTTCAGATGCTTGAGCTAAAACTTGTGGGTCGTCGCCAAAAAGTTGTACACCGAAGGGCGTTTCTTCACCGGAGCGGCGTAGAAGCTCTAGAGTTCGCTGTCCGTCGCGTATCAGACCATTGGCACTAATCATTTCAGAATAAACAAGTCCAGCACCTGATTGTTTGCAAATCTGGCGAAAAGGGGAGTTTGTGATCCCCGCCATGGGCGCAAGAATGACATTGTTGTCGAGAACAATCGAACCAATTTTAAGTGTAGAAGTGCTCATAATTTAGGCAATGTAACATGGACATAGGAGGCTGTGAATGTAAAAAGACTTGCGGTGACAAAAAATACTGTATACAAAAATGCCTTGACGCCACAGGGTGAGTTTGTTAAAACTTCTAGTGGTAAAAGGCCGTGTGTGAATTTGAAATAGGTTTTTTTTTATTGAATTGGTTTTTTCTTCATGACGAGCGGTCGGGGGGACTTGCTTGTCTGAAGTTATTGTAGTTGGTTGGTGGCCATGTAGGTCGCCCCATTTTCATTTCCATTTATAAGGAGAGAGAAAAAATGTCATCATTAAAGCAAGTCATGAAGCAAAAGATTGATGCTCATCGTCCTCGTACTACTAAGCTAGTAAAAGAGTTCGGTGATGTTTCTTTAGGTGAAGTTACTATTTCACAATGTATCGGTGGTGCACGTGGCATCAAATGCCTCGTTACAGATATCTCTTATCTTGATCCAATGGAAGGCATCCGCTTCCGCGGCATGACAATCCCTGAGACTTTCGAAGCTCTTCCAAAAGTACCAGGCAGTAACTACCCATACGTAGAAGCATTCTGGTTCCTACTTATGACTGGTGATGTTCCAACAATGGAGCAAACTCTTGAGATCGTTGAAGAGTGGAAGTCACTTTCTGTACTTCCTCAGTACGTTATCGATGTTGTACGTGCGTTACCACGTGACTCTCATCCAATGGTAATGTTCTCTTCTGGTATCTTGGCAATGCAGCGTGATTCTGTATTCTCAAACAACTATGCTGCCGGTAAGTTCAACAAGATGACTTGCTGGGAAGACATGCTTGACGATTGTAACTTCTTGATGGCGAAGCTTGCTCCTTTGGCAGCTTACATCTACCGCATGAAGTACAAAGCTGACGTTCATATCCCATCTAACCCTGAGTTAGATATGGGTGGTAACTTCGCTCACATGATCGGCCAATGCGAAGAGTACAAAGATGTTGCACGTATGTACTTCATCCTTCACTCTGACCACGAGTCTGGTAACGTTTCAGCTCATACCACTCACTTGGTTGCTTCAGCACTTTCTGACATTTTCTACTCTTACTCAGCTGGTATCAACGGCTTGGCTGGTCCTCTGCACGGTTTGGCTAACGAAGAAGTTCTTCGCTGGACTCAAAACTTCATGCAACAGCTTGGTGGTGAGGTTCCAACTAAAGAAGGTCTCAAGGAAGCTCTTTGGGCAACTCTTAACAGCGGTCAAGTTATCCCTGGTTACGGTCACGCAGTATTGCGTAAGACTGACCCACGTTATACTTCACAACGTGAGTTCTGCCTGGCTACAGACGGCTTGAAAGATTACCCACTGTTCCAACTCGTAAGCATGATCTACGAAGTTGCTCCAGACGTATTGCTTGAGCAAGGTAAAGCTAAGAACCCATGGCCTAACGTTGACGCACAGTCTGGTGTTATCCAGTGGTTCTATGGCCTCACAGAGTATGAATTCTACACTGTTCTTTTCGGTGTAGGTCGTGCTTTAGGTTGCCTACCTAACGTTACATGGGACCGTGCTTTAGGTTACGCGATTGAGCGTCCTAAGTCGGTTACAACAGCAATGCTTGAGAAAGCTGCTGGTATCGAGTAAAAAATATCTAAAAGATTAATTTTAGATTTAAAGGGGTGCCCATTAGGGTACCCCTTTTTTTTGTTGTGCGCTCGGCATGGTGCACTTGCTTGAGGGTGCAAGTCCCTTACACACCCTGTAGGGGGAAGTGTTAGCTGAACGGCAACTGCGACATTGTGAGGTGTTGTGGGGAGCGAGCCGAAGGCAAAGTGCTGGCCTGACGAGCAGGAACCGCATAAGAGGCGGTCGTGTTGGGTGAGGAGGCAACTATCTCTAAAGTCCTATACCTACACGGAAGACGCGGTCGTAGATGCGGCAGGTATAAGCGTGAAGGCAGGAGTGCATTACCCGGGGATGTCTCATGTTGTACACAGAGCTACTGTCGTCGAAAGGCGGCAGGACGCAGCATGAGAAGTCAGCCGAGGCCATAGTCGTCCATAGCGATCATGGGCAAAGGGCCAAACCATGTGTTGAGGAAGGAAACCTTCACAGTTCGAGCAAGGTATATGACAGAAAGCAGCTATGGCTTTCGCCCCAGACGTAGCGCCCAAGAAGCGATACTCAAGGCACGCGAATACCAGCGATCAGGAAAACGCTGGGTGGTAGATAGGGACTTAAAACAGTTCTTCGATGAGGTAGACCATGACATCCTCATGACACGCCTAGGCAAGAAAGTTAAGGACAAGCGGTTAAAACGACTAGTAAATTCGTTTTTTAAAGCGGGGGTGCAATGCGGAAACACGAATGTATCGACACTCAAGGGCACACCACAGGGCGGCCCGCTATCACCGTCACTATCCAACATTCTCTTAGATGACCTTGACAAAGAACTAGAGCAGCGAGGGCACATCTTCTGTCTATACGCCGATGACTGCAACATTTACATCCGCAGCCGCCGCGCCGGAGAACGGGTTCTGCAATCCGTAACAAAATATGTCGAAGACAAACTAAAGCTGAAGGTCAATCACGTCAAGAGTGCCGTTGGCCGACCATGGAAACGTATCTTCCTTGGTTTTAGCTTCACCAACCACCATCTAACCCGTATCCGAGTATCGAAAGAAACTCAGAGGTCATTTCGATTACACCTCAAGACACTCTTTCGACAGGGACGTGGAAGAAATTTGCACGTTTTATCCGTGAAGACTTGAATCCTGTACTTCGAGGATGGTTGCACTATTTTGCCGTAGCTGAGACCAAAGGCTATGCCCAAGAGTTGGACGGATGGATACGCAGAAGGCTACGATGCGTACGCTGGCGGCAATGGAAAGGAGGCCGTACTCGTCACAAGAACCCACAGTTGCGAAGGTTAGGCGTAAGGCCAGTGCTTTCAATGGTAGGGGACCATGGCGGAACAGCGGTGCGTCACACATGAACGATGTATTTCGCAAACGTTACTTCGATAAATTAGGATTGTACAGCCTGATCGATGCATTGCTTGCAAGGCGAAGAATATCAACATAAGGAACCGCCGTGGTACGTGAACCGTATGCCCAGTGGTGTGAGAGCCGAGGGGGGAGTAATCTCCCTCATCTACTTGACTATAGCCTATTTGACAGTTCATTGCGTGCAGGTTATGTTGTTACTAAAAGTAAACACTTGGAGGTGCGCAATGTCCTTTAGCTCGATCTATCAGTCGATTGTAGAAGAGATGTCAGAAGGTGTTGTTTTTCTCGATGAAAATGACATTATCCGTATTTGCAATCCCGCCGCTGAAAGTGTTAGGCGTGTTAAGGCCGAAAGAATTCTCGGCAAGAGTATTCTCACCTTACACCCGCCACGGATGCATCATCGGATTCTTGAACTTATTGAAAGTTTAAAAAGCGGTAAAATATCGTCTGGAAGTCGTATCGTTCATGCTCAAAAACGATATTTCTCTAACTCTTACACAGCGATTCGAACGCCAGATGGGAAATTCTTGGGAACATTGCTGATTAGTCGTGATGTTACCGAACAGAAACGTTTGCGCGTTGAAAATGAGCAGCTAAAGCATCCTGTCGACCAAGATAAGATGAGGTGTTTAGTTGTTAAGAGTGAAGCAGCCCAAAAAGTTATGGAGCTGGCAGAAAGTCTTGGTTCGATCGATTCAACTGTTTTGGTAAGTGGTGAAAATGGTACAGGAAAAGAGTGTGTTGTTGAACTTCTTCATCAAAATAGCGCGCGACGAAATGGCCCTTTAATTCGAGTGAATTGTGCGGCATTGCCTGAAAATTTAATTGAATCAGAGTTGTTCGGCTACATGAAAGGAGCTTTTACAGGGGCAAGCGATAATCGTAAGGGGAAATTCGAGTTAGCGCATGGTGGAACCCTTTTCCTTGATGAGATCGGTGACCTTCCTCTTGCTGCCCAAGCAAAATTATTGCGAGCCATTCAAGAGCGCACGGTACAGCCGCTTGGCAGTAAAAACGAAGTTGTCGTAGATGTGCGAATTGTTGCAGCGACCAACCATGTTCTTGCAGATGATGTTGCCAGTGGAATGTTCCGCGAAGATCTATTTTATCGTCTCAACGTTATCCAGATCGAAGTCCCCCCCTTGCGTAACCGTATTGATGATATTCAACCGTTAGCACAAATGTTTCTTGAAAAATTTTCTAGTGCTATGAATAAAAAAACATGTCGATTGTCTCCAGCAGCGCTTGAGGTTTTGCTTAACTGCCGCTTTCCAGGCAATGTTCGTCAGCTTGAACATGCGATGGAACGTGCCGTGGCATTGAGTTCAGGTGAATTAATTCTACCCGATGATTTACCGCGTGAGTTGTTGGAATCTAGTCGGTCGACAACTGGTTTCAATTGTCAATCAGGTCATAAATTAAAAGACGCTGTGAGCATTTTTGAACGTGAATATATTGCTCAGGCCCTCGTCGAGTGTGGTGGTAAAAAGGGTGAGACCGCTAAACATCTCGGAATTTCTCGCAAAAGCCTTTGGGAGAAAGTTCAACGGTACAATTTAGATAGCGTTACCACAGGGTAACGCTGTTTGTCGATGATGTTACCATTAGGTATCATTGTGAGTATCTTAACCAGCTCTGCTTCCTTCTTTTTATTGTCTCTTCTAAGTTTTCCTCTTTGTTTCAGCTAGTTAGAACTTTCTCTGCTCTTTTGGCACGTACATTGTAACACCACAACCAAGAGCTGTGTTTACGCACAGTATCAAACTGCTGTGATTGTCGGTAGTTGTCTTGTGTTCTCATTATTGTGCGGTAGCCTTTATAAATGGTTGTGCCGCGTCGCAATTCCGAGACGGAATTTAATTGACTGAAAGGGAGAATGTCGAATGGATAAACTGCTACGTTTTGTTGTTGTTCTTGTACTCGTTTCCATGGTTTGGGTTTCAGCAGCAAGTGCTGCGGTGCTTGAAAATTTTACGACGGCAATTAAGTCTGGTACCCCAGACGTTGATGTATTGGCTAGTTATGAATATAAGAACCGCGATGATGCAACGAGCCCAGGTAAGCAGTTTAGTCTTCGTACTCGCATTGGTTACCGCACGGGTTCATTTTATAACTTTGAAGCCTATGCACAATTTCACAACCTGACCAATCTTCAAGAAGATTTTCGTTTTCCACAAGGTGGCTCATTCCATGGTGATTTAGATCGTGATCTTATTGCTGATCCTGATGGTAACCGCCTCTATAAAGCATTTCTCGATTATAAGGGAATTTCCGATACGCTTATTCGTGTTGGGCGTCAGGAAATCATTCTCGATGATGCACGTCTTCTTGGCAATATTGGCTGGCGCTTAAATGGTCAATCATTTGATGCTGTTTCTATTACAAACACTTCCGTCCAAGACTTAAAGATTTACGCTGGCTATGTTAATCAGGTCAATGACATCTTCTTGACGCACTCTGATCTTGATCATTTTTACCTTGTTAATGCGAAATATTCTCCATTCGAGAAACACTCCCTCTCTGGTTATGTCTATCTGCTAGATACGGAGTCTAACGTCGATACCGCCCGTGACAGTGCGACCTATGGTTTCCGTTTCGTCGGCAAGCCAGCTCCTTTTGATTACTATATTGATTATACTCACCAGTCTGATTTTGCCGATGGCGAAGATCATGATGCTGATATGTTTAACGCATACTTAGGTATGCAGGTTTCTAAGGTTAACATCGGTGCTGGTTATTCGTATATCTCTGGTCAAGATGGTTCCGATCGCCCATTCGATACACTGTTTAGCACCGCCCATAAATTTAACGGATTTGCTGATCTCTTTTTAGCAACGAACGGTGGCGGGTTGTTAGGTGGCCTAGAGGATTATTATGTTAAGGCTAGCACTAAGGTTCTTGGCTGCAAATTGATCGCTGTTTATCATTATTTCGATACGGTCGATGATGATGCCTTTGATGGTACGTATGGCGATGAGGTTGATCTTGTCCTTGTGAAGCCGATCAACAAAAACCTTAAGCTCCTTATTAAGTACGCAAACTTTATGCAAGATGATGATGCGTCCAATGGCGTAGCGAACCCAACTGTAGATACAGAAATTCTGACTGCACGCTTACAATACAAGTTTTAACGGCTAGTTTTCTCCTTCTCTTGCGGAGAGGGAGAAAACGCTGAACTTTTAAGCACTATGTGAACTACCGATTCGGCATTAGCGGATTTTACCGCAGCTAGGAACCTTCGAAGGAGGTGAGACGATGTATCACTGGCGAAGAGCAATGTTGAATCAAGAATTCAAGTTTGAGAAACAGAAACGTTCCACTACTCAAAAGGCTGCTTATGAAAAATAGTAACGTTATGAGATATGTAGCAACCTGTTGTGTTGTGGCAGTGATCGGACTGTTTTTATATATAGTCTATGAATCGAAGATGCTGTCCTACCTTTCTGGAGACCCTAAGGTCTGCATCAACTGCCATACCATGAACACCCATTATGCAACTTGGCAGCATAGCTCTCACCGCGAGCAAGCCAGCTGTATTGACTGCCATCTGCCGCGTGATTCTTTTGCTAACAAGATGCTGGCTAAGGCTAAAGATGGTTTTAATCATTCTATGGCCATGACCTTTAGAACGTATGGTTACAACCTGCGCATTACCGATGATGCCGCTGAACGGATACAAAATAATTGTATTTCATGCCATGCTGAAGCTGTATCGCAAATGCAGCAAAACAGCCAGTTGTACAGTCAGTTTGATGATGCCGTACCTATGGGCCGCCGTTGTTGGGACTGCCACCGGATGGTGCCTCACGGCCGTACCCGCAACCTAACGACAACACAGCATAATTTAGGTGTCAAAGAACTTTAGAAGACTCAACTAGGAGATGACTCTATGAAAAGATCAACATTTGTGACAATTGCCTCTGTGGTCATAATGGTCCCTATGCTGCTGCTGGTGTTCTCGATTAAAGAGAACAAGGCAGAGCAAGCGGCGATTAATTCTGTACCTGAAATCGCAAAATTAGAACCAAAAAGTGCTGAATGGGGAAGATACTACCCACGTCAGTATGATTCTTATCTTGAGACTCGTAAAAGCGATGAGATTAAAGATGTCTTGAAGCAAGACCCAAATTTAGTTGTCATGTGGGCTGGTTACGGCTTCTCCAAAGATTACAATGCACCTCGTGGTCACTACTATATTTTGGAAGACAATATTAACTCTCTGCGTACTGGCGCTCCAGTAGACCAGAAAACGGGTCCAATGCCGACGGCCTGTTGGACGTGTAAATCTCCAGATGTCCCACGTTTGATCGAGGAGAAGGGTGAGCTTGACTTCTTTACAGGAAAATGGGCGCGCTGGGGTAATGAGATTGTTAATCCTGTAGGCTGCGCTGATTGCCATGACAACGAGACAATGAGATTGACAGTTACGCGTGACTACCTCAAGCGCGGCCTTGATGCAGAAGGCAGTGAGCCATTTGCAGATGCCAATCATCAAGATATGCGTACGTTAGTTTGTGTTCAGTGCCACTCTGAGTACTACTTTAAGAAAACCACGTGGACTGACCCAACGGGTGGCGAGCAGGTAGCTAAAGTTGTTACATTCCCATGGGACAACGGTCTATCAGCTGAGGATATTGAGAGCTACTATGATGAGCGTGAGTTCACCGACTGGACTCATAAGCTAAGTCGAACCCCAATGCTCAAGGCTCAGCACCCAGGTTACGAAACGTTCAAAACGGGTATCCACGGTCAAAACAATCTAGCTTGTGCTGATTGCCATATGCCATATGTACGCGAAGGTGGCGTTAAGTACTCTAGCCATAAAATTGGTAGCCCACTAGAGGATATTCAGAATACTTGCCTGAACTGCCATGGTGAGACCGAGCAAGAGTTTAAGGACATCATTGCTCGCAAATTGGAGCGTAAGAACGAGTTAGCCAATATCGCAACAGGTATTTTGGCTAAAGCACACCTTGAAGCTGCTAAGGCCTGGGAGCTAGGTGCGACTGAAGCGGAAATGAAGGCTGCTTTGATGGATATCCGTCACGGTCAATGGCGTTGGGACTTTGCTGTTGCTGCCCACGGTGGATTCTTCCATGCTCCAGAAGAGACCCTACGTATTCTTGGTAGTGCTATCAACAAAGCTCAGGATGCACGTTTTAAGCTACGTGTGATCTTAGCGAAGTATGGTGCTGTCGACTATGAGGCTCCTGGTTATGCTACTAAAGAAGAGGCTCAGGAACTGATTGGTCTGCCAATGGAGAAGCTTGTTAAAGATAAGATGGAGTTCCTTGGTACCGTGCGTGAAGAGTGGGTAGAGGATGCGGCGACAAGAGGAATCTATGACCCTAAGACTCGTGAGATGGAATTTAGTACATCTTATAGTGAGTAGGCGTTAGAACAGCACTGATTGCTTAAGCGCCCTGTCTGCAAAGTACAGACAGGGCGCTTTTGTTTTTTCGACAAAGTTGCTTGCACCGTTGTTAAGGTGAATGATCCAGTGACTTTGATGTGCTTGATCAAGGGTAATGACGCCGTTCCATGGAATATTAATTGTTGATATGATGTTGTCTCTTGGTGGCATAGCCCGTTATTGAGTAGCCCAACACCATCAGTCCTCGGGTTTTAGTATTTGTGGCGCAAGTTTTAATGGCAAAGAGTGTCGTTTGATGGGATAAACGGTGACATGTTAAGAAGCTTTTTGTTGATTTGATGGTGCTCGCAGATTGTTGGAGGTTTTATGGTTAGACGACCAGGATTGATCTGGTGTGCACTTTTTCTTCTTTGCAGCCCCTGCGTACATGCTGAAATATTTGAATTGGGTGAAATTGTTGTAAAAGATAGCCGTCAAGCCATCACTCAAATCGCAGCAATTGACGAACTTAGTCAGGCCGAGCTTCAACAAACGGGGGCGCAAACACTTGGTCAAGCGATAGAAACATTGCCCGGCGTTTATATCAATATTGGACGACGCAACGAATTAACTTTTAATCTTCGCGGATTTGAGCAACGGCAGGTTCCTGTTTTACTCGATGGTATTGCGCTGATGGTACCCTATGATGGTTTTATTGATAGCGGTAGTTTGCCTCTCGATAGTTTAGCAAAAATTAGCGTTACTCGCGGCAACAGTTCTGTTCTTTATGGTGGCACAGCTATGGGAGGCGTTGTTAATTTAGTCAGTGCAAAGCCAGAACAACTGCTTGAGATCTCGGCCGATATCAGTGCTGGTGAGCGGGGTCGTGTATGGGGTCATACTCGAATTGCTAGCCGTCAGGATCGATATTATGTGAGCGCCGATTATGGCTACAGCGATAGCGATGATTTTCGTTTATCTGATGATTATGATACGCACGCCAATGAAAACGGTGGTGTGCGGCAAAATAGTGACCGTAAACGGGAAGATGTTGCGATTAAGCTAGGTTTCGAGCCGGCACGAGGGCACGAATATGCTCTTGGTTTACATCATGTCAATAGTGAGTGGGGGATGCCAACGATTGATGAAGGGTGGGGGCGCTATTGGCGCTTTAATACGTGGAAGCGAACCACGGCCTACCTGACAGGAAAAAGTCCAGTGGCAACCCTTGGAAGCCTGCACAGCCGCTTGTTCTATGATACCTTTGATAACGTTCTCGATTCATATGACGACGATGATTTTAATCGGCAGACACGAAAGTATACTTTTCAGAGTACTTATGATGATCACAGTTACGGTGGGAGTTTAACGTTTCGTCCCAATTTGCCGTTAAACCATCAAGCGGCTTTGGCATTACATTATCGTCGTGATAGTCATCGCTCGCAAGCAGACCGTGGTGAAGATTGGCGGACAGAGCGTAGTGAGCAATATTCCTGTGCCATAGAAGATAATATTGCTTTGGCAGACAATCTCGCGATTGTTGTTGGTTTAAGCTATGATCAGCAACGACCTCTTACCGAGTCGGGAGATTTTGATCGACAAAGTGACGATGCATGGAACCCGCTTCTTGGTATCAATTGGCAAATAGGTGACAGCACTCGCAGTTGGTTTTCTGTGGCGAAAAAAGTACGTTTTCCTAGCTTGAAAGAGTTGTATTCAGGTTTAGAAAGTTCAAAAACTCTGTCAAACGAAGAGCTTAAACAAGAGCGCAGTGTCAACTATGAACTTGGTTTTGAACAGTTTGTTGGTGATGATTTTGTTGCTCAATTCAATTTGTTTTACGCCAAGATTGATGATCTTATTGAAAGTGAACCTGTTGGCTCTGGGGTAGAACAGCTACAAAATGTTGGAGAGGCACGTAATGTCGGAGCTGAGTTCTCTTTGCGCTATCGTAGTAAGGCGGGGCATCAATTTACAAGTCATTATACCTTCCTCGATGCGAGCAATCGCTCGGCTGAGCGCACAAGTGATCATCTGCCTTATCGTTCACGGCATAAATTTAATTTTGCCGTTACATGGCAGTTGCCTGCGTCATTAAACATGGTTACTCAGGCTCAGTGGAACAGCCGCCGCCACTATCAAGACACGTCAACCTTTGACTGGCAAACAACAGATGATTATTGGTTGTGCCATGCTCAATTAAATTGTCCCATTAGCTCAACTATCCAATGGAATATTGGCGTACGCAACCTTCTTGATGAGAATTATCAATTGGAAGCTGGATTTCCCCAGGCCGGGCGTCAAATCTATACAGGATTGCATCTCTCTTTTTAGGCCAATTGCGATGTTTGTACAGATTTGGTTCACAACTTCGATAAATTTCTGAGGGTAACCTATGGCTAAAAAACTTGATGATATCTGGTTGAAATCAGCTGTGGCAGGGAGCTTGTGGGCCTGTGTTGAGATCGTTTTGGGAAGTTTTCTACACAACCTTCATCTGCCCTTTGCTGGAAGTTTTTTGACCGCAGTTGCTCTTGTCTTTCTCGTTGCCCTTATTCAGATTTGGCCAGAGTCAGGACTTGTTTGGCGTGCAGGACTTGTGTGCGCTATGATGAAGTCTCTCTCGCCGGGTGCGGTTATTCTGGGGCCAATGGTTGCCATTCTAGCTGAAGCACTTTTATTTGAATCTGGAATTCGTCTGTTCGGGCGCAATCAAGTTGGTTGCCTCATTGCTGGATGTTTAGCAATGCTGTGGTTACCAGTACAAAAAATTGGTCGTTTATTGGTTTTCTATGGTCGTGATATGGTCGATCTTTATTTGGAGATGCTCGCTCACTTGCAACAACGTCTTGATCTTATGTGGGTTGAGCCACAACATTTCTTCCTGTTGCTGGCGTCACTCTATCTTGCTTTTGCCGTTGTTGCTGTCGTAATTGGTTGGCGATTGGGACAACGTATCAAGGGGCTTAGACCGCTTAGTATCAAGCAAAATTCAGAAGCAGCTACCGTAGAGAAGGCCGGTTCATCTGTACCGCGGTCACTGTTTTGGCTGGGCGGGCATTTTGTTGCCGTCGTGGGCGGTCTCTGGTTGTTTACCGCAGCACCATTTATTTATGCAGCTTTTTTCTGTTTATCCTATAGTGCTCTTTGTCTTTACCGCTACCGCCAAGCGTATCGTCGCTTTTGTAAACCAAAATTTTGGTTGATGTTTATTCTTATTACGGTGCTAGCGGGGCTATTTCTAGGCACACTTAATGACCCGCAGTTGGGTTTTAAGTGGCAAAGTATTTTGATCGGCTTAAAGATGAATTTACGAGCCGTGCTTCTTCTTGTCGCTTTCACTGCATTGGGAGTGGAGCTTGGTAATCCGTGGATAAAACAGCACTTGCATCGCCGCGGTCTTGGCCAGTTTTCATCTGCTCTTGAACTCTCTTTTAGGGTGATGCCGCAAATGCTGGCTTCTCTCATGGCGCAAAATCTGCCGTGGCGCTCACCATTGCAGGCATTAGCTCTCATGCTTCGCCAGATGGATAGTTGGTTAGAGGCATTTCGTCATCATTGTCAAAGTGATCCTGTCTACTTATTGGTGGGAGATCGTGGCTGTGGTAAAACGTCAACATTACAAATGTTGGTCGCAGAACTGGAACTCGGTGGCTACCGTGTTGGCGGTTTGATTGCGAAAGGTCTTTGGCGCGATAATGAACGCTATGGTTTTGATTTGTTAGACCTGAAAACTAAGATCAGTTGTCCATTATGTCGTCGTGATGCTGAAAACGTGACGTCTCAGCATGGGCCTTATGGTTTCTTTGCAACAGGGCTTGAGTTTGGTGTTGCGGCACTGGGGATTGAGGCCCTTAGTGAGGTAGATTTGGTGATTATTGACGAAATTGGTCCTCTTGAGTTGCGCGGTGAAGGCTGGGCACAGCCGTTGACAACCGTTATTCAAAATTTATCTTGTCCAGTTATTTTGACTGTCCGATCCCGTTTAAGCCAACAGGTGGTTACGACATGGAATTTAGATCAAGTGGTCCATTGGGATGCCACTCAAATTACGATTGCTGAGATGGTTTCAGATCTTGATTTATGTGGACATCATACACAGGATTCTTCAGCTGTTGTGACAACCGTTTATCAATAAGGTGATGGCGATGGTTAATGAATTGTGTACTGGTGTGATTCTCGCTGGTGGTTTGAGTCGTCGAATGGGGAGAGATAAGTTGTTTCTCGATGTTGGTGGCGTGCCGCTTTTTGAACGAGTGCTCTGTCCATTGCGACCACTGTTT
>Ga0193964_1000687_pt1 | contig 16090 bp, 14 predicted proteins | sample FB_7_MG_FD_140323 | JGI IMG/M metagenome (GOLD analysis project Ga0193964, IMG submission 140323) | Microbial mat bacterial communities from the Broadkill River, Lewes, Delaware, United States - FB_7_MG | ecosystem: Environmental > Aquatic > Freshwater > River > Microbial mats | place: USA... | reverse complement strand
ACCGCTGCTTGGCAACGATCGTCTGTCGACTTATCAAATACAGGTATTTTGGTCACTGTATTTTCATCACTCGTTTTAAGAGAGTTCAAAATCTTAATACCAAGATCTACATCGTGAGTTCCCGGAACACCCCTCGTGCGCAGTAATGGATGAACCGTTTCCGAAAGCTCTACTCTTTCATCGTATGTTTTATAAAGGTCATCAATGGAGAAGCCAACCACGTTGAGATTAAATCCCTCGGTCAAGATCACTTCTACTAAATTAAATAAGGTCGACTTTCCGGCCCCTTGAGCACCATTAATACCGATCACCAAAGGCCCAGTCTTCTGGCGCTTACGACAGGCAAGCCAAGCCCCTAATGGAACGTAGATAGCTTCGAACATATCCACAAGGCCAATATCAACTTTCAACGATTCAAGCGTTGATGCAAAAGCTTTCTCAACGGCCGTTACCGCTTCCTCACGCTCACGATAACTTAAACAAAGTTGATCTTGTGGCCAACGGGTTAATACGCTCATCCTGACTCCTAATACGCTGGGAATACACTACTCGTTTCGATGTTCGCGAAGCCAATACTGGATTCGCTCTATGTGGTCAGCTTCCATTAAAGAGGGAACATGACCAATCCCCGGGACACTGAAAAGCTCTAGTTTATCGTTTGCTTGCATAGTACGCACGGTTTCCTCTTGCAGAACATCCGACTCCTCTCCCCAGATCAACAGTTGCGGGATTGAAATTGCAGACCAGATTGGCCAGAGATTAATATCCTCTTTACTTGCACTCTTGGTTGTTTCTGCAATCACTGGATCATAATGCAGACGATAGCCCTCATCTCCATCCGACTTTGCTCCGCACTTCGCTAAATGCAGCCATTGGGCATCAGTGAGGTTTTGAAATGAAAGATAGGTCTGACGCATATACGCTTCGACTTCAGTTAAACTATCAAAGTGCTGTTCACCTAAATAGTCAGAGATTCGTTGCAAAGCCGAAGCTGGAACAAGCCCGCCAATGTCATTAAGCACCAGATGCTTAATCGGGGAATCAGGTAATGCCGCCAAACACATACCAATGATACCTCCCATCGAGGTCCCCACCCAATCCACTTGCTCTACATTTAAGCGGGCAATCAACGTCGTCATGTCATTTAAATATTGCGGTAATCCATATTCCTGCCCTGCAGGTAACCAATCGCTATCCCCGCGGCCAACAATATCAGGGCATATGACTCGATACTCACGCGCGAGCACCCGCGCTAACTCATCAAAATCACGACTGTTTCGAGCAAGACCATGCACACAGATAATAACCCGCTCGTTATCTTGACTACCCCACTCATGGTAAACCATATTATGAAATCCAGTCGCGTTTAAACAACGTACACTTGAAGTATGCATCTAGCCCCCGGGTTATGACTCATTGATATCAAGAAGTTAGCACAAGAGTATTGGTTTTCGAGAGCAATGTAGCTTATCCAAACGCTCTGGGGTAACAAACCAGTAAGCTTTTGCATGAAAAGAAACTACGCATGAGATACTCCAGAGTGTAAAGATACGAAACGATTACTGAACATCAACATCGGATTCGGCTAATATTGCCGTTAAGCACAACCCAATACGGGCTTTCAAATAGATGACGAGCGTAGCATGAGCGACACAATAGAGAGTAAAGTTAACCATCTGAAATGGCTCCTCCCCATCGTTATCATCGGGGTGGCGATCGCTACATTTGTCATCCTCAAAATGAATAAGCCCCAAGCCCCCTCTAGACCTGTTCAAGAAAAGATCTGGAGTGTTCGCACCATCGCGGCTGAACCGGGAACCCACCAGCCTTCACTCAAGCTATACGGTAAAGTTGAGTCGCCACGCATGAGCAAAGTTACGGCGGCGGTGACTGCTTTTGTAGGCGCTGTCCATATCGATGAAGGCAACGCAATCACCCCAAATCAATTACTGATTCAACTTGATGATAGTGATGCCAAACTGCTTGTCACCCAACGCCAAGCGGATGTTGACAACTATATTGCACAAGCAGAAACAGAAAAAGTGCGTCATAACGCAGATTTAAAAGCGTTAAAAATTGAAAAGAATCTACAACAGCTGAGTTATAAAACAGTAAAGCGCTACGAAAACCTCATTAAACGAAAACTAACCAGTCAAGAAAAGCTTGATGCTTCACGAAGAGACTACCAGCAGCAAGCGCTAGCACTGACGCAACGTGAACAATCTATCGCAGATCATCCCAACCGTTTGCGTCAATTAGAATCTCAGCTACTTAGAGCAAATAGCTTGCTTGACGCAGCGAAGCTAGATCTATCACGCACACAGATTAAAGCGCCATATAGCGGAAGAGTAGCAAGTTTGAGCGTAGCACCTGGGGATAGAGTGCGCTCTGGCGATCCTCTTTTGGGCCTATACAGTTTGGACCGTTTAGAGATTCGAGCACAAATACCAAATCGCATTCTGCCCATGCTAAGAGCCTCTAATTCAGCACAGGATATTATTGCTAACGGCCAGATAGACGGTGAAGTTCTCTCCCTGCGATTGGATAGAATTGCTGCTGAAGTCAATAACGGCCGCGCGGGCGTAGATGGACTTTTCAACATACAAAATCAAGCGTACTTCCCAGAACCGGGGCGCTCTATTGAAATCAACGTGAGTCTGCCGGGGGTAGAACGGGCGATTCCATTACCTCCGATGGCGCTTTATGGATTAGATAGAATTTATCGCGTAGTAGATGAACGTCTAGAAGCGATCCAGGTTAATCGTATTGGAGATAGTATTGATTCCTCAGGAAACCCGGTCGTACTCGTAACCAGCAATCAGATTCAACCCAACGATCGACTGGTGACCACTCAGTTGCCCAATGCCATTACCGGTCTACGTGTAAGAGAGTTCTCTTCATCAACCGCGAGTCCAGCAGCCGAGCCTATCGTCGCAAAGCAATCAAACCAAAACGGTCCCGCTGCTAAAGGGCCTGTAAATGAATAACTACCAAGGTCCTCTACATAACCTTACCGCGGCATTTACAAGCCATCGAGTTGCTGCAAACCTTTTCATGCTCTTGATGATCCTCGCTGGCGTATGGGGCATCAAAAAACTAAACACACAGTTTTTCCCCTCTTTTGAGTTAGACGTCATTACCGTACAAATTGTCTGGAGCGGCGCAGCAGCTGAGGATATCGCTAGCTCTATTATATTACCGGTAGAAGAGGAACTAAAATCCCTGACCGGCATTGATACATTATATTCTACAGCGCAACAGGGATCCGCTTCGATTCGAATGGAAGTTGACGAGGATACTGATGTTGATTATCTGCTTGATGAAGTGAAGCAGAAGATCGACAGTGTCCGAGGAGAACTGCCCAGTGACGTTGAAGAGCCTTTAGTGCAACGTATCATCCGCTACGAACAGATCGCCAGCCTTATCATTAGTAGCAAAAACGGTTCTCTAGAAGAACTACGCCCTTTCGCCCAACGATTTGAACAAGAGTTACTTGATCTTGGGATCAACAAAATTGACTTCACCGGCCTCCCTGATAAGCAAATAAGCATTGAACTGCCGGCTGCGCAACTTCATGAGCTGGATATGACCATGGCTCAAGTCGCCAACAATATTCGTTTAAGGAGCTTGGATCTGCCTGCTGGAACAGCAGCCAAAGGGGACGGCTCACGACAGATCCGCAGCCTTAATCAGCAACGTGATGTTGAAGGTTTTCGTCAACTACCTGTTATTACGGATAAGGACGGCAGGCTTGTACGCTTAGGTGATATTGCAGACGTATCTTTAGCCGTCAAAGACAAGCAAGTACTTTTAAAGTATCAAGGCAATCCTGCGGTCATGCTGCAACTACGCCGCACAGAAACGCAGGACACCCTAGAATCAGCTGAAATTCTGAATCAATGGCTCGATAAAACACGTCCTAAAATACCATCTGACATTCAAATGGTAACTTATGACGAACGTTGGCAACCGGTTAAACAGCGTATAAATTTACTCTTAAAAAATGGTCTTAGCGGACTATTACTGGTTGTCTGCATCCTATTTTTATTCCTAAATGCTCGGGTCGCCTTTTGGGTCACCGTTGGTATCCCTGTCTCCTTTATGGCAACACTTGCTGTTCTCTACGCTATTGGCGGCAGCATCAACATGATTAGCCTATTCGGCCTGATCATGGCACTGGGCATTATCGTCGATGACGCCATCGTAGTAGGCGAAGATACATTAACCCATGTACAGATGGGTGAAAGCGGGCTCCACGCTGCCATTGGCGGTGCGCACCGAATGCTAGCCCCCGTCATGGCCTCCTCTCTGACCACCATCGCCGCCTTCCTGCCTCTATTACTTATCGGGGGAACCATTGGCAACATCCTGATAGATATTCCAACGGTAGTTATTTGCGTGATTTTAGCGTCTCTGGTGGAGTGCTTCTTGATCCTTCCTGGGCATCTACATCACAGCATCAAAAATGTCGCGGACTTAGATCCGTCAAAGCTACGTATTCGTTTAGAAAACGGTTTCAACCACTTTAAAGATGGTCCCTTTAGAAACCTAGTGACAAAAGCGGTTCAATTTCGCTGGACTACTATCGCGACTGCGTTTGGGTTGTTTATCATTGCCATCGCCTTAATCTCAGGCGGCCGAATTAAATTCACATTTTTCCCCGCGGTTGAACGGGACACGATGACAGCCAATGTCCAATTCAGCGCCGGCACGGATTCCACTCAAGTGGACCAATTCATTCGTCACCTCGATATCACGCTTGCCGAAACCGATGAAGCCTTGGGTGGCGACAACGTCAAAGTAGCTTTCCAGAGACTTCGTAGCGCTTCATTTACACGTAACTCTGTCTCAGGCAATAGCGGTGACGAGTTCGGCTCGCTACTCGTAGAATTAAAGCCCGGAGATGGCAGAGAAACGAGCACCTCTGAATTTAACCGAGCGTGGCGCGAACGCATTACCGTGCCGGCAGGTATTGAGAAGTTTTCTATTGATGTCGCCAAAAGCGGTCCTCCTGGTAAGCCTATTGAAGTTAAACTTTCAGGTACCGATATTCACAACATCAAACAGGCGTCTTTAGCGTTGCAAGACTTGCTTAAGGGCTATGTTGGACTCACGAACATTGATGATGACCTGCCCTTTGGGAAATCACAGCTCATTTACGAACTTACACCATCAGGTAAAACAGCAGGTTTAACATTGGATGCTGTGGGACGTCAGCTTCGAGCGGCCTTCGATGGATTAGAAGTACAAAACTTCTATCAAAACAGAGATGAAATCGAAGTTCGTATTCAGCTTCCCGAAGCTGAACGAGATCGCCTAAGCGTTATAGAACAACTACCTATAGTTCTTCCTGACGGCGGTACCACTCCACTCAGCAATATTGTCACGTTCCGCGCAAAACAGGGATTGGATACATTAACCCGAGTAGATGGACAGCTTTCAATTAAAGTCACAGCCGACTTAGATGAAGCGGCCGCCAATGCCGATGAGATCATTACCGATCTGAAAACGGAAAAACTCGAACAACTGCTTGGTGAATATGGCGTTACCGCAAGCTTTGAGGGTAAAAATAAAAGTCAGCGGGAAACGCTGGCTGATATGCAATTAGGCCTCATGCTTGCTCTCACGCTTATTTTCATCATTCTTGCTTGGGTCTTCGCTTCCTACAGCTGGCCAATTGCGGTCATGCTCGCCATCCCTCTAGGCTTAACAGGAGCCATCTTAGGTCATGGCATTATGGGCCTCAGTATGACGATTCTCTCCCTGTTTGGCTGCTTCGGTCTTTCCGGAATAGTGATCAACGATTCGATCGTCTTAGTCACGTTTTATAAGGGATTACGGAAAAAAGGGATGGCCGTTGAAGAAGCGATCGTCGAAGCCGCATGCCAGCGCCTGCGGGCCGTGTTACTAACCTCGCTAACAACCATTGCCGGGCTCACGCCGATCCTCTTTGAAACCTCGCTACAAGCGCAATTTCTGATACCGATGGCCGTCGCTATTGTATTTGGGCTAGCCTATGGCACCGTATTAATTTTGCTGTTTGTACCCGCGACACTGACGGTAATCGAATCAACGCGCGCAAAACTAGGGTTAAAAAGCCCTGATCTGCCGGATAAGCAGGTGACTATTTAAACGCCCATACACCTCTTAAACACCCAGATACCTCTTAAACACTTATGCACTTCAGTCTTATTTCAATTGCGCATTGATATAAGTCTGAAGGCACTCCAATGCTTGATGATCAATACTTAAAAGGGACAGGCCAAAGTGGACACACTGCTGAGACTGTCGTCGACTGTAAACCACCCGACAATGGCAGTGAACTGCCTGCTCCTCTAGCCCAAAATGTAGATAAAGCTCCAGCGGTGCACCTTCCACGGGCGGCTTCATCGCCACCATATCTTCGCCACCTTCAACTAACATGCCACCCACGCTCAAATTTATAAGCATGACCTCTACACTATCACTCGAATGGGTAATCAGTTCCGCTGGTATTGCGACATTGACTCTAGGATATATACGTCTTTCTGGATTCATAACAGCGCCTATCAGGAGGCTGACGACATCATCGCCCCTCCAACAAAATAAGAACTAGCAGATCCTTTGCTAAAGCAACAGGAGATCAACCAACAACTTCATAATTCAAACGGTTGTTCGCCCCTACTTGTTAGCATAGTGCGATTTAACAACAAGGTAAAATCCAGATGGTCAGCTAACTAATTTGCTACAAAATAATTCATACAATTTTCATGGCTATTAACGTTTGCCTAATCCAATGCCCTTATTCGCAGAACGGCAAGGATTCAGGTATAATTTCGCTCCTAAATTTCTGCATTTTTGTTTTCGCAAATAGCCCTACATGGGAACTCAAGGACCAGTATGAATCGCGATCTAAGTCTGCTACAGCCCTATCCTTTTGAAAAACTGACAGCCCTAAAAGCTGAAGTAACCCCACCGGCTGATCTTGATCACATTGCACTCTCTATTGGTGAACCTAAACACCCATCGCCGCCCTTTGTACAAGAATGCCTAATTAACAACATGGCCAAACTGGCAAACTACCCAACGACCAAAGGGTTGCCTGAGCTTCGTCAAGCGATAGCTGACTGGTGCACATCACGCTTTAAATTAGCCGAAAACAGCTTAAGCGCAGAAGACAATGTTCTTCCCGTCAACGGTACCCGTGAAGCTATTTTTGCTTTTACTCAAGCCGCGGTAGAACGTAAAAACGATGCATTGGTTATCTCACCCAATCCGTTTTACCAAATATATGAAGGTGCCGCTTACCTATCGGGTGCAGAACCATACTACCTAAACTGTTTAGAAGAGAATGGCTTCATCCCAGATTATGATGCAGTCAGTGAAGATGTTTGGCAGCGCTGCCAGCTACTTTTCCTTTGCTCGCCAAGTAATCCAACAGGTGCAGTAACTGACCTCGATACACTCAAAAAGCTAATCGCGTTATCAGATAAGTACAACTTTATCGTAGCCTCAGATGAGTGTTATTCTGAAATATACCTTGACGAAGAGAGACCACCTGTTGGCCTTCTTCAAGCCTGCGCCGAGCTAGGACGTGATGATTATAAAAACTGTATTGTCATGCACAGCTTATCTAAACGCTCCAATCTCCCGGGATTACGTTCCGGCTTCATCGCTGGAGATGCAGCGTTACTCAAGCCTTTCTTAGCCTATAGAACCTACCACGGCTCTTCTATGCCAATTCAACATCAACTCGCTTCTATTGAAGCTTGGGGAGATGAAGAGCACGTGTTGGATAACCGGGATCTTTATCGGCACAAATTTGATGCCGTCATCCGTATTTTAGAACCCGTTATGGATGTTAAAAAGCCTGATGCAAGTTTCTATTTATGGGCTAAAACACCTATCGCTGACGATAAGTTTGCGCAAGGACTATTTGCTTCACAGAACGTTACCGTACTACCAGGTCGTTATCTTTCTCGTGATACAGATAACACATTGCCTGGAGCAGGTTATGTTCGTATGGCGCTTGTCGCAACGGTAGAAGAATGCGTTGAAGCGGCAGAACGTATCCGCGCTTATATCGAATCACTGTAATAAGGAGGGAGATCATTATGGTTACAATGTACGGCATCCCAAACTGCGATACGATTAAGAAAGCACGCAAATGGCTTGAAGCGCATCACATTGAATACCGCTTCCATGACTATCGCAAAGAAGGCTTAGACAAAAGCCAGCTTGAAGCATGGGCAGCTGAACTTGGCTGGGAACTATTGCTGAACAAACGCGGTACAACTTGGCGACAGCAACCCGATGAAGTGAAGAACACCATTAATGAAGCCTCAGCAATTGAATTGATGCTTCAACATCCTGCCATGATAAAGCGCCCGCTTCTAGATATTGGAACCGAGCGTAAGGTAGGGTTTAAAGATACCGAGTATTCCGACCTGCTTGGCTAAAAGCCCCTCAGGCAAAACGAATTTTAGAATTATATATCTGGAGATCAACATGGCAAATTTTGCATTCGGTTTAGGCGTAGGCACTAAATCCTCAGCTGGTGAATTGCTTGAAGTTTACTACAACACACCTTTACTTAACGCTGATGATGCAATCGTAACAGCTGTTGCAGAAAAAATTGGTTACGAAGGCGGCAACGCTGCAATCGAAATCAAAGAATCACAATTAAAATCGCTTGAAGCGGCGTTCCTGTCAGTAGGCGCAGAAGATCAAGCGGAAATCGTTGAGATCTTAGAAGGCACGCAACAAGCACTGGTTGTATGTATTCTAGAAAACGATGAAGGCCCGACATCCACTGCAGAAGCTTATTTAAAGCTAACACTGCTTTCTCAGCGCATGGTTAAGCCGCACGGTATCAATCTAACAGGCATCTTTGGTTTACTACCTAACGTTGCTTGGACGAATGAAGGTGCGGTGTCTCTAGATGATCTGCCGAAACGTCAACTTGCTGCTCGCGCTCAAGGCCGTATTCTTAGCGTAAACTCTGTTGATAAATTCCCTAAAATGACTGATTACGTTGTGCCTGCAGGCATTCGTATTGGCGATGCGTCACGTGTTCGCTTAGGCGCGCATGTGGGCGAAGGCACAACTGTTATGCATGAAGGTTTTGTTAACTTCAACGCAGGCACTTTAGGCGTAAGCATGGTTGAAGGTCGAATTTCTGCAGGCGTTGTCGTCGGCAATGGCTCTGATCTAGGTGGCGGCTGCTCCACGATGGGTACGCTTTCTGGTGGTAACAACGTTGTCATTTCTGTCGGCGAAAACTGCTTACTGGGTGCAAATGCGGGCTTAGGCTTACCAATGGGTGATCGTTGCACGCTAGAAGCTGGCTTATACGTAACAGCGGGCTCTAAAGTCACGATCCTTGATGATCAGAACAACGAAGTCAGCACCGTCAAAGCAGCTGAATTAGCTGGCAAGCCAGATCTGTTATTCCGCCGTAACTCACAAAACGGTCGCATCGAAGTTAAAACAAACAAGTCGGCTATTGAGCTCAATGAAGAGCTACATAAACACAACTAAGCGATCTTAAATCCGAGAAGGCTCTCCTGATAACAGTCCTGTAGTTTTAGGAGATCAGGAGACGCTTTATCGTTTTTAAAATTTCGTATAGTGCGCTGCGGCGCACTTTTCATTACTAAAGACACGAGTCATCAATATGAGCCAGAAACACTCAGCGACAATCGAACTTGCAAAAGATCTTATTAACCGCCGCTCGGTCACCCCTGAAGATGCCGGCTGCCAAGATATGATGATCGAACGCTTAGAAGCTCTGGGCTTTAAAATTGAACGACTCCCGTTTGAAGACGTTAAAAACTTTTGGGCGCGTCGTGGCGATTCAGGGCCTCTCTTCTGTTTCGCTGGCCATACTGATGTTGTTCCTTCAGGACCAGAAGAGCGCTGGGAGTTCCCTCCTTTCGAAGCAACCATTGAGCAAGGCATGCTGTGTGGCCGTGGCGCCGCCGACATGAAAGGCAGCATAGCCTCTTTTATGACGGCCCTTGAACGTTTTATAACACACCACCCTGATCACCAAGGTTCGATTGCCCTCTTAATCACAAGCGATGAAGAAGGCCCTTGGATAAACGGTACAACACGCGTTATAGATCATTTAGAAGCGCGGAATGAAAAAATAGATTGGTGCATTGTCGGTGAGCCATCAAGTACCGAACATGTCGGCGATGTCATTAAAAACGGACGCCGCGGCTCACTGGGCGCGACGCTGACAATTCGTGGCATTCAAGGCCACGTGGCCTATCCGCACCTTGTCAAAAACCCAATCCATATGGCAGCACCAGCCCTGGCTGCACTCGCTGCTGAAGTTTGGGATGAAGGCAACGACTTTTTCCCTCCAACAAGCTTTCAAATCTCCAATATTAATGGCGGGACGGGTGTCACAAACGTTGTACCAGGTCACGTAGATGTAATGTTCAACTTCCGCTTTTCAACAGAAGTGACTGCTGAAGAACTCAAAATTCGTGTAAGAGATATCTTAGATAGCCATAACTTAGACTGGGATATCGATTGGACACTATCCGGCAACCCATTCTTGACCGCTGAAGGCAATCTTGTCGAAGCTTGTCAGCAATCGATTCATGCAATTACTGGCATAACCACTGAGCTATCGACATCAGGCGGCACTTCTGATGGGCGCTTTATTGCCCCTACTGGCGCACAAGTTGTAGAACTAGGTCCGATTAACGCGACCATCCATAAAGTCAACGAACGTGTTAGCTGCAAAGACTTAGATACACTCTCAGATCTTTATGAAAATATTTTAGCGCGCCTGCTGACAGACGCTTAGGAATCATTGCTTCATGCTACTCATCTGCCCTGTCTGTAAAGCAGCTCTTATTCAACAGGAGAGAAACCTCCGCTGTGAGAATAATCACAGCTTCGATGCTGCAAAGCAGGGCTATTGGAATCTTTTATTAGCACATAAGAAGCGCTCCAAAGATCCTGGTGATAATCCTGAGATGGTACAAGCCCGCCGGCAGTTTTTAGAACAAAGCTTCTATCAACCCTTATCTGATCGCATTAATCAGTTAGCGAGTAAGGCACTTAACAATATAACCGAACCCAACATCCTCGATATGGGATGCGGGGAAGGCTATTACACCGCTAGACTCGCTGACTTTATTGACCGTAATTACCAGTCACATGCCTCAATTACCGGCTTAGATATATCTAAACATGCGGTTAAAGCCGCCACGCAACGCAACAAAAAAATTACTTGGCTAGTAGCCTCCGGTGCTGATATCCCGCTACCCGAGCAAAGCTTAGACCTTCAGCTTGTTCTTTTTAGCCGTTTAATGCCGGAAGCGTTCTCCAAACCTATGAAATCGGGTAGCACCTTGTTAGTTGCTTGGCCTGGGGAACAACACCTCATAGAACTGCGCCAATTAATCTACAAAGAGATTAATACCAGTCACTTTGACCCCATCAAAACACTCGGCGAATATTTTGAGTTATCTCAGAGAGAGCCCGTTAACTACACCTTCACACTAGAATCCAGTGAACAAATTGACTCTCTACTTGGTATGACCCCTCATAGCCAGCGTTTACGCCCCGAAGCCAAATCAAGTATTAGCCAATTAGAAAAACTTGAGTTGACGGTCGATGTTAATCTCGGCCTATTCACACGCAGATGAGCAATAAATTAAGAAACTGGCTCTATCGTCGGGCCGATAACCCTAGACAAAATCTGGCCATACTTGGGGTCGGCTTTGTTGTTTTCTTTGTCGGGCTATTGATCCTTGGGACAGCAGAATTCGCATTACAAAGCTCGATAGCTCAAGAAATTCTTGGACTGGTAGGCTTGATCATCTTAAGCACCGGCATCATACTGGCAGCCATCGGCTACCTAAGCCTAAGCGTTTTACGCATCATCCGTTTTATAAGCGACGATAACCATGACAAATAGCCGACACCCAGATATAGAAATATACGTTAAAAACTGCTCTTTAGAAGCGATTCAAGACTGGCTAAAGTCACTTTCGGATCAGATGACCTGCAACGCCTCAAAAAATACCATTCATGAATTTACGCTGACCTTCCAAGGCAATAACGTTGAGACATTGGTTCATGAAAAAGTCGCAGGCAAAGCTTGGACGAGTGTCTGGTTAAAATCAGACAAAACACCCTGGGCCAATGATCTAGAGTGCGCTCGCGTAGCCGCTAATGCAATGGATGCGCAAATACGCTGTGTCGCTTCTGGCTGGGAAGATGGCGATGATCCAGACGAGTACTGGAAAATTGAAAACGGTACTGAAGAAAAAATACAGTGGCGAACGTAAACGAGGCAAATCCCAGCAACTGAAACTTAACGCCTAGCCAAAGCCCACTATGCAGCGGCTCGAATCTGCTGCTTAGACGATTCAATCTCGTCGATGATAAGCTGCCCCGTTGACATCAAAGCCACCCTGGCATACTCATCAGACGCTATAGACTGCTGCCTAGGTGTATTACTATGGCTGTATAGATAGCCATTCACATAAGCAAAATCACCTACCAAACCATCATGCACCGCTACATTTAGGCGCTCAGTAACCTGACCATCATGCAGTTCATTAACATCAGGATATACCGTAGCGCTTTCAGGCAGCTTAAAGTCGCCACCCTCCGCTACTGCATCAGGTTTTATCAACGCCTGATTAGAATGAATCAAACTCAGCAACATCGAGAACTGCGCACCACTGCCACTTTGAACCGCTTGGCTCAATGTGGAGGTATAGCCCTCAATTCTATTTTGAATCTGCTCAGTTCTCATTCGACTCTTTTTTCTTATAAAACAGTGATAATGTTGTCCTGTTTTTATCGACCAACAGCTAGAATTCTTTACTACAAATTCATAAAAACTTTAGGAAATACAAAACAATGGGAAGATGGCGCGCCCCTCAACCACGCAGCTCAAAATATATAACCGCAGAAGGCTATGCTCGATTGAATGAAGAGCTAAAGTATTTATGGAAGGTAAAACGCCCAGAGATAACCCAGTCCGTAAAAGAAGCGGCGGCCCAAGGCGACCGTTCCGAGAATGCTGAATACATCTATGGCAAAAAACAACTTCGTGAAATTGATAGGAGAGTTCGTTACCTTTCAAAACGCCTAGATGACATGACTATTGTCGACCGAGCGCCTGAAGCGGACAAACAAGACACTGTATTTTTCGGAGCTTGGGTTACCCTTTTAGATGAAGACGACCAAGAGAGAAAACACCGCATAGTGGGCCCGGATGAAATAGATGCGGGTTCAGCTTACATCTCCATGGACTCCCCCCTTGCTCGCCTCCTTTTAAAGAAGCAACTCGGCGATGAAATATGCCTAAGAAAGCCTGATGATAGCGAATGCTACTATGAAATTATTGCGATCGAATACAACCCCTAGCGCGCAGAAGCCGTCTTAGGTTTTTTTATCACAATACATACGCCTATCGGCTTCCTCTATCCAATGCTCTAGTGGCCGAGTATCATCATTAATCAACACAGAACCTATACTCACACTTAGGCCTTGTGCCGACATCTGATCAGCCAGACGTGCAGAGACTCGATCTAGCTGCCCTACAGTCTCCGCTGCAACCATCATCACAAATTCGTCCCCCGATAGGCGCGCGGCAATATCGTTTTCCCTAACAACAGTTTCTATCGCCTCTCCTAAGCGCCTTAAAGCATCGTCTCCAGCCATATGGCCATGATGATCATTAATTCTCTTAAGGCCATCCATATCCATATACAGAAGCCCTAAGGACAGTCCTGAGCGCTTAGCCAGTGCCAAACACTGCTGAGCTACCGAATAAAAACCTCTACGGTTGTAAAGACCCGTTAACTCATCCGTCATGGCTAGATTAGAGATCACCTGATACTGAGACAGTATTTCCAAATCTGCCTCAATCAGATCCCTTAATTCACCAACAAGATCAACATAATCCGTTTTATAATCCGTGGAATTAAAATCCATGACGCAGATAGTGCCGAAGGGCTCACCTGTTGGCCAAACGACGGGCAGACCTAAATACGATCGAAAACCATCATTGGTTACCTCAGGGTTAGTATTCCAACGACTCTCAGTAGGCGCATCTTGTACATAAAGGGTCTGCTGTTGCTCGACGACTTTTTTACAGAAAATATTGGTATCCGGGGGAATAACAACACCCGCATCATAAGGATTAGATTTTTGGTCACTAGAGATCACAACCTGATAGCCTTCGGGGGCGTACTGGACGATAAAACCTGCTGGCGCATTAAATACCCGCGCCATAACGTCCACAGTTTTCTGCCATTTAACCAAAGGGACTAACCCTTCACTTTCATCTAGCACCCATCGATCAGGAGCAATCATCTCTATTCCCTATAAAACCGAGCCATTTAACTACTCAAAAACTCTTATCCCTTTAAAGATATAGGCATACAAAATGTAAGCAATAATTGCTTTAGACTGAAAAGACATAAGCAAAAAACACAAAGAACAAAAATAAACTAAGGAAAAAAACTAAACGTAACGACAGACTCTTTCAGACATAAAAAAACCAGCGCTCGGCTGGGTTCTATAAGTGGTGGGTCGTATAGGATTACTAATGCCCTGCGGGCCAGCGTCGCAAGCTCCATTATTTTTAGGGGATAGTTTTCTTCGGGCTCCGCCCTATGAATCGAACCTCCCTACGGGTACGGTTCTCATCCTATACTCAACGCAGATTCTTTCAGACATAAAAAAACCAGCGCTCGGCTGGGTTCTATAAGTGGTGGGTCGTATAGGATTCGAACCTATGACCAATTGGTTAAAAGCCAACTGCTCTACCGACTGAGCTAACGACCCACATTAAGTTGCGAAAGATTATCGCGAAAAGGATTCAAGAGTGGTGGGTCGTATAGGATTCGAACCTATGACCAATTGGTTAAAAGCCAACTGCTCTACCGACTGAGCTACCGACCCACCTCTTAAATTGGCTCCCTGAGCTGGACTCGAACCAGCGACCAATAGATTAACAGTCTACTGCTCTACCAACTGAGCTATCAGGGAACTCTAGTTCCAATAAATGGCGGAGGGATAGGGATTCGAACCCTAGGGCCCTCTCGGACCGCTGGTTTTCAAGACCAGTGCTTTCGACCACTCAGCCATCCCTCCGCAGGAACGGCGCGTATATTATCGTAATGAGTTTTGGTGTCAACTAATTACGTAATATTTTCTCAAAAAAGACGATTATTTTAAAAACTATTTCCATAATGGAATTAAGCGGTTACATAGTGAACAGAAACACACTAGGATTGGTCAAAATCGTACAGATTTCAACCAACCCTAAATCTGATCACATATTCGGGTAATTTGGTCCGCCCATCCCTTCGGGTGTGACCCAAGTGATGTTCTGTGCCGGATCTTTAATATCACAGGTCTTACAGTGTAAGCAGTTCTGTGAATTGATCTGGAAGCGCTGACCGCCATTCTCGTCGTCATCAACGATCTCATACACCCCTGCTGGACAATAACGCTGAGCGGGTTCTGCGAACGTGCTCAGATTAGGCCCCATTGGGATGCTGCTATCTTTAAGCTGAAGATGACAAGGCTGATCTTCTTCGTGGTTGGTGTTCGATAAGAACACCGACGACAGCTTATCAAAGCTTAACTTACCATCCGGCTTTGGATACTCGATCGGTGTGAAGTTCGATGCGGGCTGCAGCTGTGCATGATCTTCATGATTATCATGCAAGGTAATCGGTAGCTTGCCGGCAAAGATGTTTTGGTCGATGTAGTTGAAGGCACCACCCAAGATCGCGCCAAACTTATGCATAGCAGGGCCAAAGTTGCGTGAACGGAACAGCTCATCGTGTAACCATGATTCTTCAAACAACTCAGCGTAACGAGTTAGGTCTTTACCGCCTTCACAGCCAGATGATAGCGCTTCGAACATCGCTTCAGCCGCAATCATGCCGGATTTCATGGCGGTATGCGTACCTTTGATCTTACTGAAGTTCAACGTACCGGCATTACAACCAACCACCATGCCGCCTGGGAAGGTCATGCGCGGTAGGGAGTTAAAGCCCCCTTTCGTAATCGCGCGAGCACCATAAGAGACACGTGTGCCGCCATCGAGGTGTTTCTT
>Ga0193964_1000685_pt1 | contig 16093 bp, 14 predicted proteins | sample FB_7_MG_FD_140323 | JGI IMG/M metagenome (GOLD analysis project Ga0193964, IMG submission 140323) | Microbial mat bacterial communities from the Broadkill River, Lewes, Delaware, United States - FB_7_MG | ecosystem: Environmental > Aquatic > Freshwater > River > Microbial mats | place: USA... | reverse complement strand
GTACTAAGATAATTCTAAAAATAGTTAAAATATTAGGTATATGTTTCATACAACACTCCTTTAAGAAATTTTATAATATTATGTAAATTTATGCTTTTTTTTATTATAACATATTTCTTATTCTTTGCAGGAAATGTAAAAAATGAGGATGATTTAACAGCCTTGTTTGGGGTATATTAATTTTAATAAAGAGCGAAGAATTTGCAATTTATCTTCGCCCTTTATACTATTTTTTATCAATATAATCTTCTAATATAAGATTATTATTGTAAATAAACTTTGCAGGTTCAAGTCCTACATAGCGATAATGCCAAGGTTCATACTGATAACCAGTATCTATTACTCGATCCTTTGGATATCTTAAAATAAAGCCATAGAGATGTGCATTTTGTGATAGCCAAGTATATTCAGAAGTGTCTTCAAAGCGTTCAGTTAGTTTATTGTTAACACTTCTAGCTGTTATATCCATAGCAAGTCCTGATTGATGTTCAGATTGACCAGGTTTTGCAGAATATGTGTTAGCTTTTTCAATGCCATTTTTATTTACATTTCGGGCAAAAACCATTTCTTGGGTTTGAAAAGAACGATAACCAGAACGAGCAACTAAGATAATTTCTTCTTCTTTTGCTTTATTAAACATTTTTTCAAGAGCGTGAGCCGCTTCTTCACGCATTGCCATTTCGCCTATGCAAAATGGAACATCTGGGATTATTAAATCGCTTGGTGCATCAGCTTTAGTTAGATAATGAGTTTTATTAACTAGTACCAAAAGACTATTAGGATTAGTTTGATATCTACTTTCTAGTTCAGTATTAATAGAATCTAATGTTTTTTGAGTAAGAAGTCCATTTGATTCTAAACTAGTATAGTTATTTTTAAAATCAATTAAAGCATTTTGGGTTTCTAAATCAAGTATTCCAGTTTCAGATACTTTATAGTAATTAAGCAAGATTAGATTTTTTTGTACTGAAGTTAAAATTTCATTAGTCTCATCGAGTTCAACTAAAACTATATCTGGTTCCTCAGTTTCTACGGGTAAAACTTCTTCTACAATTGGAGGATTAATATCCAAAATAGAGGGCTGAGGTGTATTAATTAGTAATGCTAATATATTTAATAAATAAATAAGATACATATGTAACCTCCTTCAGATACATTGTAGCAAAGTCTGTAATATATGTTAAGGAATTTATATATTTTGTAAGAATATTGAGATACTTTGTGGTATAATCAATGGGAAAAAAGGAGTTTATAATTGAATAAATGACTGTTACAGTCTTATATAATAAGAAGGGAGTGTGTAATATGGAAGATGTAAGATTAATTGAACAATTGTCAAATGCAAATGGTATTTCAGGGTTTGAAGATGATGTACTTAAATGTGTAGAGGATAAATACAAAGAGGTTTTTAATATTGAAAGAGATAGATTAAAAAACATGTATTTATTTCGAAAAAATCATTCTGGAAATAAGCCAGTAGTTTTATTGGATGCTCATTCAGATGAAGTAGGGTTTATGGTGCAATCAATAAAAGCAAATGGGCTTATTAGATTTTTACCTATTGGAGGATGGCATTCTCAGAATGTCCCAGCTCATAAAGTGCGTATCGTAAATAATGAGGGCAAAATAGTTAAAGGAATTGTAGCATCAACTCCGCCACACTTTTTAAAAGCAGAGGATAGAGTTAGACTTTTGCCTATGGATGAAATGTATATTGATGTTGGGGCAACAAGCAAAGACGAAGTTGTAAAATATTTAGGAATCGAACCTGGCGCGCCTGTAATTCCAGATGTTACTTTTGAATATGATGAAAATAGAGGAATTATGATAGGTAAAGGATTTGATAATAGACTTGGATGTGCATGTGTTATTAGAACACTTAATGCAATAGAGGGCTTAGATTTACCATTTGATGTAGTGGGTGGATTAGCAGCACAAGAAGAAGTAGGAACAAGAGGTTCTACGATTACAGCAAGAAAAATAAATCCAGATTTAGCTATTGTTTTTGAAGGAACTCCGTCAGATGATTTTAAACCTAGTGAAGATGCACAGGGAGTGTTAAAAAAAGGTCCGCAGATTAGATATAGAGATAGTTCATATGTTGCAAATCCAGCATGGAATAAATTTGCAGCAAATTGGGCAACTAAAGAAGGCATACCACATCAAAAAGCAGTTAGAATGGGTGGAGGTACCAATGCCGGCAAAATTCATTTAACTGGCGAAGGAGTGCCATGTTTAGTGCTTGGAGTTCCTGTAAGATATGCACATACTCATTATGGAATATCATCTATTTTAGATTTTAAATTAACCGTTAGATTATCTAGTTTAATATTAAAAAAATTAACAGAAGAAGATATGAAAAGCTTTTATTAATCGCGATGCGACATAAAAAACTAAAGCGATGATTTATATTTATTCATTAAGCGTAATAATATTCAAAAAAATATAAATTAATTTAGACTATGTGGGGAGAAAATATAAAACCATATAGTCTTTTTTTTATGCAAGAAAAACATCTTTTGAATAAAAATTCATTAATCGCGATAATTAAATTATTACGTATATATCGCTTTTAATGGGCTTTTTAATCTGATAGAATGGCAGAGATAAAATAAGGGGGGTATTTATGACAACAATTGCTGAAAAGAAAGTTATTAGAAAAAACGTAAGAGATATGATAATTCCTATTACAATAGAAAATATTCTTCAAATGTTAGTAGGATTTGTATCTATGGCATTAATAGGGAGAATTCATCCTTTGGCAATCGCAGCCTTGGGACTTGGAAATAGAGTAAATGGAATGCTTTGGTCTTTATTTAAAGGTATTGGGATAGGGGCACAAATAGTTGTGGCACAAGCATTTGGAGCTAAAAATATGAAAATAATTGCAAAAACTATACAACAAACACTTTTAGGAGTTGTATCTATTGGAATAGTATTGCAATTAGTATTATATAATTTTGGAAATTCAATTTTAAAAGTTTTATTTGATCCTAAAATGGAATTATTAAGTGAAGCATCTATGGCATTAAGGGTACTTTCGTTTTGTGTTCCATTTATGGCGATAGTATTAGTAATTGGAAGTGTATTGCAAGGATTAGGAGATTCAAGAACTCCAATGTTTATTGCAATTGCTATGAATTTAATTAACCTAGGTGTAAGTTATTGTATTATCTTTGGAAATTTTGGATTTCCTAAATTAGGACTTAAAGGTGCTGCGCTTGGAGTTGTTATAGCTCAGGCATCTGCAGCTATTATTGGGTTAAATATTTTATTTGGAAAACGAGGGAAGATTAGAGGATTTGAAATTAGGGACTTTTTTATTCCTGATTGGAAAATAATCACCAAGGTATTTAAACTTGGCTTGCCAACATCTATGGAATCTTTATTTTGGCAATTAAGTACTGTGGTATTAACAAGAGCGTTATTGGTATATGGAGAAGTTACTTATGCAGCATATCAACTAGGACTTCAAGCAGAATCAATCTCATTTATGCCAGCTGCAGGATTCTCTGTTGCGGCAACAGCATTTATTGGTCAAAAATTAGGGGCAGAAGAACAGGAAACTGCAAAAGCGTATTTAAAAACAATCTTAAAGGGGTCTGCAATAATATCTATTATATGCGCGGCACCGCTTGTACTTGCACCTGATAAAATAATGAGAATCCTAACTCCAGATGCAGAATTAATTGCAATAGGTGCGAGTTATGTACTTATTATGGGATTTGTGCAATTGCCACAAAATATAGGAGGAGTATTATCTGGTTCACTAAGAGGTGCAGGATATACAGAGATGCCAATGATAAGTTCTGGGATTGGATTATGGGGAGTAAGAGTTCCAATGTCATTATTGATTGCATTTGTATGGAAAAAAGAAGTAACATTTATTTTCTTAGTTATAGGAGTAGATATGCTAGTAAGATTTATATTTAATTTTATAGTATTTAAGAAAATCAATATATTTAAAAATTATAAGATGGTAAAATAAAAGGTGATAGAATTTATTTTCAATAATAGGAGGATATTATGTTACGTACAAATAAAGAAAGATTAGTAAAACAATCGGTTCAAGGTTCGGTTCATCATCCATTAGGCGGAGCTTATAGAATTAGTCATGAAGGAGAACCTAGAATATTACCAGCTACAGGTGGTATTTGCTACAATGTAAGAATTGGAGATTCTGCATTTGGATTTGAAGGAGACCATATAGAACCGGGAGTTTCATTATATAATGATAAAAGAATGGAATCAGATGCATTAATGAGACTTGCCTGTATAGGAAATGAAGCTAAAATTTTAACGGGCGGTTCAAGAGGCAAAAAAGGATTTGTAACTGGAACACATGGCGGAATAGAACATGTGCTTTTAGATTTTGATACAGAAATAATGGAAGATATGTCAATAGGAGATAGAGTTTTAATTAAAAGTTATGGACAAGGACTTAAATTACTTGATTATCCAGATGTAAAGGTAATGAATATTGATCCAGATCTATTTGAAAAATTACCTATTAAAGAAGAAAATGGACAATTAATTATTGATGTTAAATGTGAAGTGCCTGCTTATTTAATGGGTTCTGGCATAGGTTCTGCAAGTGCATATACTGGAGATTACGATATAATGACTGCAGATCAAAAGGCAGTTAAAGAAAATAATATTGATTCACTTTGTTTTGGAGATTTAGTTTTATTAAAAAATTGCGATAATACATTTGGTAGAGGATATTTAGAAGGTGCAGTTTCAATAGGAGTGGTAGTTCATTCTGATTGCATTAAAATGGGACATGGACCAGGCGTTACAACTATAATGACTTGCAAAACTGGGATTATTAAAGGAAATATCTGTGATAAAGCAGAGATTAATATTGCAAATTTAAAATAATACTATTGACAAAGATTTTTTAGAGGTATAAAATAGCCCTTAAATATATTTATAAACTAAATATGAAGGGAATGATAATATGTATTATCCAAAGATTATAGGCGAAAAAGTATTCTTAGCGGCAATAGATCCATTAGATTCACATGTTTACACTAAATGGGTCAATGATATGGATGTGGCTGTAGGCGTAGGTCTTGCACCTAAGATTATTAGCGAAACATCAGAAAGAGGAATCTTAGAAAGATTAAGAGATTCGGGCGAAAATTTTGCAATAGTTAATAAAGAAACGGGCGAAGTAATTGGAAATTGTGGATTTCCTAAGATGAATTCAATTGATAGATGCCTAGAAGTAGGAATTTTTATTGGGGATAAAAACTATTGGAATGGTGGATATGGAAAAGAGGCATTATCTTTATTATGTGACTTTGGATTTAATGTTTTAAATATGCATAATATATCCCTAAGAGTTTTTTCTTTTAATAAACAAGCTATAAGATGTTATGAAAAAGTTGGGTTTAAGGAAGTTGGAAGATTAAGAGAAACTAAATTATTTGCAGGCGAAAAATATGATGAAATTATTATGGATATTTTAGAACATGAATTTGAATCTCCATATATTAAAAAAATTATTGATAAAAAACTTAATAAATAGAAAAATCTCTCAAATAATTAATGTTTGAGAGATTTTCTATTTTATTTTAAAATTTAAAGTTCTTCTTTAAATGGCAATAAAGATCTTTCTAGGATATTTGCACCCCATGCCAAAAACATTCCATAATTAGTGATTGGAATTTGTTTGTTTTCAACTAAGGTCATTCTATTTAACATTTGCTTTCTAGTTAACATACATCCACCGCAATGAATAACCAAATCGTAATTTGCAAGGTCAGAGGGATATTCCTTACCTTGAAAGAAAGTAAAATCAAGCTTATTGCCAAAGTGTCTTTTAAGCAAAGCTGGTATTTTATATCTGCCGATATCTTCATGAGAAGTATTATGGGTGCAAGTTTCAGCAATTAAAATATGTGCATCTTCTTTTAAAGAATCAAGTGCATTAATTCCATCTTTAAAAACACCTAAATCACCTTTTTGTCTTGCAAGTAATATTGAAAAACTAGTTAGGTTAATATTATTTGGAACGATTTTAGAAACCTCTTTAAAGGCTTGAGAATCGGTCACAACTAAATCAATTTTAGGAAGATAATTAATTGCATCTTCTAATTCTGTATCTCTTACAACGTGGCATTTAATTCCATGGTCTAAACAATCGCGAATTAACTGAACTTGAGGTAAAATAAGTCTTCCTTTTGGAGCTTCTGAATCTATAGGGACTACCAACACAACATCGCTATTATAGGGAAGCATATCTCCTAATAGAGTTTCTTCTTCTTCCTTTTTGGATAATTCTTTAATTAATTCTTTTTTAAAATCCAATATACTATTTCTATTTAATGTAGAAATTAATTGATAACTGGAAAAGTCATTTTTAAAATTTAAAAGAGTTTTATTATCCACTAAATCGGTTTTATTAATTACCTTTATAAAGGGAACATTAAAGGTTTTTAAATCCTTTAGAAGTTCTTTTTCAAATTCTAAATCAATATCTTTAGAAGAATGTAAAACTATTGCAAAGTCAATATGTGCAAACATTTCTTTTGAACGCTTTGTTCTTAATGAGCCAAGAGTACCTTTATCATCTAGTCCGGCAGTATCTATAAATAATACCGGGCCATAGGGGATAAGTTCCATAGCTTTTTTTACAGGATCTGTTGTTGTACCGCCAATTTCAGAGACCAATGCTATATTTTGCTCCGATATTGCATTTAGTAAAGAAGATTTTCCTGCATTTCGTTTGCCGAAGATGCCAATATGTGTTCGATTTGACTGGGGTGTTTGATGCATATCTTTTTCCTCCTAAAGAAATAAATCTCTTTGTCCTTCAATAATTTTATTTAGATTATCTATTAATAATAATTTAACTTTTTCATTATCTATTTCATTGGCTTTATTAAAAATAAGTTTTTCGGCGCTTATTTTAAGTTCATCATCGCCAAAGTCTTGAATATATTCCATAAGGGTCATAAGTGCATTAGGGCCGCATACATTATGAATATTTCCGGATTTAGCTAATTGCATAAATCTATCCCCTGTACGGCCTTTTCTGTAGCATGCAGTACAATAACTAGGAATAAATCCTTGATCTAGCAAAGATTTTACCACTTCTAGTGGGGTTCTATGATCAGATACATCAAATTGATCAACATTTATGCCATTTTCTTGTTCTTTGTAACCACCTACACCTGTTGAAGAACCTGCACTTACTTGAGAAACTCCATAATGAATAGCTTCTTTTCTCATTTGAATAGATTCACGAGTGCTAAGAATTAATCCTGTAAATGGAACTGCAAGTCTTATGATTGCAATTAGTTTTTTAAATTCATAATCACTTAATAAATCTGGAAATTCATTTAAATCCATGCCTTTTGCAGGTTTTAATCTAGGAACAGATATTGTATGAAAACCAACATTATATTTTTCTTCTAAATGTGCATTATGCATCATTAGGGCTAATACTTCAAATTTATAGTTAGAAAGTCCAAATAATACTCCGCCACCCACATCATCAATACCAGCTTCCATGGCTCTATCAAAGGCAGTTAAATGATAATCATAATCGCCTTTTAAGCAACGCGGGTGTAATTTAAGGTAATTTTCTCTGTGATAGGTTTCTTGAAATAAAATATATGTTCCAATATTTTTTTCTTTAAGCTTTTTATAATTTTCAATAGTTGTAGCTGCAATATTAACATTGATTCTTCTTATATTTCCATCATTGGTTTTTACAGAATAAATGGTATCTATTGCATCTAATATATAGTCAATGGAGCAATTTACAGGATCTTCACCTGCTTCTAATGCAATTCTTTTATGACCCATTTTTTCAAGTATCTTGACTTCTTGAATAATTTCTTCTTTATTAAGTTTTTGTCTAGTAAAGGAATTACATTTTTGATATCCACAATAAGTGCAGTTATTTACGCAATAATTTGATATATATAAAGGGGCAAACATTACAACTCTATTGCCATATATTTTTTGTTTTATTTCTCCGGCTGCCTTAAATAAAGCATTATCTATTTCCTGATCATTAGATTGTAAAATAGATGCTATTTCATCATATGAAAGTCCTTCTAATAAGGTAGCTTTTTTTATAGAATTTAATATCTTATTATTTGAAGTATTTTTGTTTTTTTCTAAGGTATCATTTATAAAGGTTTCATTAATAATCATTTTTTCTCCTCCAATCAATGCAGTCGCCACGATTCATATCAATTTCAAAGCCAGCTTCTTTAGTTTCTTGTTTTAAATCGGCAAGATGAATATAACTTTCGGTGTCATTGATTTTTTTACCATTGTAGAGCTGATATTGTTTTCTATATTTATAAGGAGTTAAATTAGGCATAACTACATTTGCACCTACATTAAACCCTTGATATCTATTTTCAGCCTTTAGCGTTGCAAGAGCTGTAGTTGATGGCAATAAAACTTTAGGAATAAGAAGCCTTATAAGTGCAAGTAATCTATATGTCATTTGACTAGAACCAGCTGGATAATCTTTAAGAGGTGTTTCATTATGTGGAATAAAAGGGCCAATTCCAACCATATGAGGATTGAGCTTTTTTAAAAATAGCAAATCATTTGCCAAATCATCTAAAGTTTGACCTGGTACTCCAACCATAAAGCCGCTACCTACTTGATATCCAATATTTTTTAGATCATAAAGGCACCTTATTCTATTGTCCAAACTTAAGTGGTTATGAAGATTTTTATAAAGAGTATGATTAACAGTTTCATGTCTAAGCAAAAATCTATCAGCACCTGCGTTGTAGAAAGATTGATAACCTTCTTTTGATCTTTCGCCAATTGAAAGAGTTATTGCAGCATCTTTGCAATGCTTTTTTATATTAGAAATAATATCTATAAATACTAAATCGGTAAAATAAGGATCTTCGCCACCTTGAAGTACAAAGGTTTTAAATCCTAATTTATATCCTTCTATAGCAGTTTCAATTATTTCATCTTTTTTCATTCTATATCGAGTTATATTTTTATTGTGAGTTGATATACCACAGTATTTGCATGGATTTTTGCAGAAATTTGAAAATTCAATAAGCCCACGAACAAATACTCTATTTTGATAGAATTTAAATCTTGTTTCATAGGCTTTTTTAAAGAGATAATTTTCATCTTCTTTACTTATAGTTGAAAGAAGAGATAGAAGTTCATTTTTAGAAAGGGTGTTTTCCTGATAGAGTTTGTCGATTGTGTTAATCATTAATCTCTTTCTTGGAGATAGATGTTTTCACAACCACTGATGGGATATTTCCAAGTTTTCCTGTTAAACTATTTATTTCATCCAAAGTGCCAACTACAGTAATAGAAATTACCGATATGCCTTCTTCAGAAAAGGGAATTCCCATGCGACCTTTTATAATGCCTTGAAATTCTGATACTATTTGATTAAATTTATTTTGATTATCTTCTGGATGTTCTAATACAGCGCCAATAACGGCTATTTTACGTGACATAACATACCTCCTTTTTTAGATTGAATCGAAAAAAAACTATGGCAAGCCATAGTAATGACCGACCCTTTAAGATTAGAATACTCTTTTCTATCAGGTTGTTTTAACACTCTTTTAAAAAGGAAAACCTCTTTAAAAAAGCTAAAAATATAAAAAGCATTTTTAAAAATATAAAAAGCATTTTTAAAAAATATAGAAAGCATCTTAAATGAAATGATTACAAAATTGTTTTGATAAAAGAAACTTTCTAAAAACAGATTAACAAGAAATTTTATAAAAGTCAATGGAAATTGTTAAATTATTAACTGGAAATACGAAGAAAATGTTAAAAATTTTTTCATGATTAGTCTATGCATTCAATATGCTATAGGATATAATGGGTTAGAAAAGTAGTGATAGCTAACAACAGCCTGCAAGAGGTTTAAAAGACTGTTTAACCTACAAGGAGGAATGAAAATGAATATTAGAGAAAGAATTGAAGCATTAAGAGCTCAAATGAAAGAAGAAAATGTAGCATTTTATATTGTGCCTAGTGCAGATTATCATCAAAGTGAGTATGTATCTGATTTTTTTAAAGCACGCGCTTATATCACAGGATTTAGCGGTTCAGCAGGTACAGCGGTAATTACGCCTACAGAGGCTGGACTTTGGACTGATGGAAGATATTTTATTCAAGCAGAAAAAGAATTACAAGATACTGGTGTTACATTATTTAAAATGGGTCAAGAAGGAGTTCCAACAGTTTCAGAATGGATTTTAAATACTGCAAATAAAGGTGACAATGTAGGTTTTGATGGAAGAGTTATTTCTAGAACTCAACAAAAAGAATATCTTTCTAAATTTGCAAAAAAAGAATTAAATATGAAAGCAACAGAAGATTTAATTGGCAAAGTATGGAGCGATAGACCAGCAATTCCTTGCGAATCAATTTTTGTTCATGATGTTAAATATGCAGGAAAATCTAGAAAAGAAAAATTTGAAATAGTTAGAGCAAAGATGAAAGAAAAAGATGCTAATTATTATGTATTATCAAGCTTAGATGATATTGCTTGGTTATTTAATATTAGAGGAAATGATGTAGATAAAACTCCAGTTACAATTTCTTATGGATTTATTACTGAAAATGAAGCTGAATTATATATAGATGGCAAAAAAGTACCACAGGATGTTAAAGCTGAATTAGAAGCTGATGGAGTTACTATTAAAGAATACGATGAAATTCATCCAAGATTAAAAGCAATTAAAGATGGAGCAATTTTCTTCTCACCAAATCGTTTAAATGTTTGGTTATATGAAGCAATTGCAGAAAATATTAAAAAAATTGAAGAAACTGATATAACAACTTATCTTAAGGCTTGCAAAAATGAAGTGGAAAGAAGTGTTCATGAAAATGCACAAGTTAGAGATGGAGTTGCAATGCTTAAATTTATGCATTGGTTAAAAGGTAATATTGGCAAAATGGAAATCACAGAGGTTTCTGCAGCAGCTAGATTACTTGAATTTAGAGCAGAAGGCGATTTATTTAAAGGCGCGTCATTTAGTACAATTTCTGCATATGGAGCAAATGCTGCAATGATGCATTATTCACCTAATGCTGAAAATCCAGTTGCATTAAAACCAGAGAGTTTCTTATTAGTTGACTCAGGTGGACAATATTTAGATGGAACAACTGATATTACACGTACATTTGTGTTAGGTACATTAACAGATGAGCAGAAAAAAGACTATACTCTTACATTAAGAGGTCATATTAATTTGGCAAAAGCTAAATTCTTAAAGGGTTCTTTAGGCGCTCAAGTTGATATTTTAGCTAGACTTCCATTATGGGAAGAAGGAATTGACTATAAATGCGGTACAGGACATGGAGTTGGATTTTTCTTAAATGTTCATGAAGGCCCTCAAAGCATCAGCCCAAGACTTATTCATGAAAAAATGGAAGAAGGAATGTTTATTACTAATGAGCCTGGAGTATATAAAGAAGGCAAACATGGTATTAGAATTGAAAATACATTATGTGTTGAAAAAGATATTGCAACTGAATTTGGTCAATTTATGAAGTTTAGAACAATTTCATATTGTCCAATTGATTTAGATGCAGTAGATAAATCTATTATGGATCAAAAAGAAATTGATTGGTTAAATTCATATCACAAAATGGTAAATGAAAAATTAGCTCCACATGTAAATGATGAATTAAAAGCATATTTAAAAGAAGTTACTAGAGCTATATAAGTAAGCATTTTAAGGCTACCTTTTAGGTAGCCTATTTTTTATAGTATAAAAATATCACTATTGATAAAAAATTATTAAAATTAATATTTTTTAAAACTAAAAATTATCTTGAAATATATTTTAAATACAAATAAATTGAAAATAAATAATATATAAGGGATGGATTTAATGGAGACTTTTTTAAAAGATTGTAGTTTATTTAATGCACTTGAAATTGGAACAGGTGTTGGAAATTTTACAGAAGTATTAGTTCAAAATGCAAAAAACATTGAAAAGATTACTTCGATTGATTTAAGAATTTTGGTAAAAGATGAACTAAAACAAAAACTAAAAGATAAAAATGTCGTATTTTTAGAGATGGATGGAGGTTCATTAGATTTTAAAGACAATACATTTGATACGGTTTGTCTTTCAAATACGCTTCATGAAATTGAAAATTTGGATGCATTTTTTAAAGAAGTTAAAAGGGTATTAAAACCAAATGGCAAACTAATATTAAATGAAATGGTAAGAGATAACTTATCAGATAGACAAAAGTCACATATGTACATTCATCATTTAGCTGCATATATGGATACTATTAGAAAAACAAGATATCATGGAGAGACATTTACTAAAAAAGAAATGTTTGATATATTAAAAAAATATAATTTTATTAATGAAAGCTATAAGGAATATCAAACTCACGAAATGCAACTAAAAGACTCAGATTTAGATGAAGAAAATAAGTACTTAGAACAGGTTTATAAATCATTTTATAAAAGAATAGAAGAAATAGAGGATTTGGATATTAAGAAGAAATGTATAGATGAAATTAAAAGAGTTTCAGAGCTAACAAAAGGCAAAGGATTTTTTCTTGCTACATCATATATATGTAAGTTTGGGTTATAAAATAGTGTTATAAGAAAAAAAGGTTTTAAATATTCAAACAAGTATTGACATTCTTATAATTCTCTCATATAATGCATGTGGTTAATACCATATAAATATAGTTAAAATGCTAGTGGTTTGCCATTGGCATTTTTTGAACCTTAAATAAAAGTGTGGTATAATAATTCTCTAGGATTGATGTAAGAATATCGAAAAATAGCGATACGGACATAACCCGACTAAAGGGCTAAAGTAACGCATTTTCATATAGATTAAGCTTTTCAAATATTTATGGAAAGTGTTAAAAAAGAATAGGAGGAATTACAGTGACTACCGAATTAGTAAAAAAAGAAAATAACGTGGTAACGCTTAAATTTAAAGTAGACGCAGAAACGTTTGAAAAAGGATTGGTAAAAGCGTACAACAAAACTAAGAAACAATTTAATATACCTGGATTTAGAAAGGGTAAAGCACCTAGAAAATTAATTGAAAAAATGTATGGCGAAGGTGTATTCTATGATGAAGCAATTAATTTTGTATTCCCAGATGCATATGAAAATGCATTAAAAGAGCAATCAGTTGAACCAGTTGACAGAGCAAACTTAGAAGATTTTATCGTAGAAGATGGAGCTGAGTTTGTTGTAAGCGTAATTGTTAAGCCAGAAGTTAAATTAGGCGAATACAAAGGCGTTTCAGCTGAAAAGAGCGTAGCAAATGTTGAAGATGCTCAAGTTGAAGAAGAAATTAAAAAATTACAAGAGAAAAATGCTAGAATTATCGAAGTAGAAGATCGCGATATTAAAGAAAATGATATCGTTACTATAGACTACAAAGGATTTATCGAAGATGAAGCTTTTGAAGGTGGAGAAGCACAAGGTCATGAACTTACAATTGGTTCAAAACAATTTATCGAAGGTTTTGAAGAGCAATTAATCGGCAAAAAAGCTGGCGAAGATGTAACAGTTGAAGTTAGTTTCCCAGAAGATTATCATGCTGAAGATTTAAAAGGAAAACCAGCTCGTTTTGAAGTAAAAATTCATGAAATTAAAGAAAAAGAATTACCAGAATTAGATGATGAGTTTGCAAAAGATGTTAGTGAATTTGATACATTAGATGAATTAAAAGCTGACACTAAATCTACATTATTAAAGCAAGCTGAAAATAAAGCAGAAGGCGAAAACAAAGACAAAGTAATTGGTCAAATTGTAGAAGCTTGTGAAATTGATGTTCCAGAAGTTATGATTGAAAATCAAATTGATATGGAAATTAGAAATTTTGAGCAATCATTACAATACCAAGGCTTAAACTTAGACACATATTTAATGTACACAGGTACAACAAGAGAAGCTATGCGTGAGCAATTAAAAGAAAATGCAGAAAAAGCTGTTCGTACTGATTTAGTTTTATCTGAAATCAAAAAAGTTGAAAAAATCGAAGCTAGTGAAGAAGAGTTAGAAGCAGAATTAACTCGCATGGCAGAAATGTACAATCAAGAATTAGATAAATTTAAAAAGACTCTAAGAGAAGAAGATAAAGCATATTTCCAAGATGGTTTAGAGCGTAAGAAAACTATTGAATATTTAATGGAAAATGCAGATTTAAAATAAGATTTTAGGAGGCTCTGAAATGGCATTAGTTCCTATGGTAGTAGAACAAAGTGATCGCGGAGAGCGTTCGTATGATATTTATTCAAGACTTTTAAAAGATAGAATCATATTTTTAAACGACGAAGTTAACGATGCTTCAGCTTCTGTAGTAGTAGCTCAGTTACTATTTTTAGAAGCAGAAAATCCAGAAAAAGATATTCAATTGTATATTAATTCGCCAGGTGGTTCAATTACTGCAGGTATGGCAATTTTTGATACAATGAATTATATAAAACCAGATGTATCTACAATAGCAATAGGTAGCTGTGCAAGTATGGGAGCATTTCTTTTAGCAGCAGGACAAAAAGGCAAGCGATATGCATTACCACATGCAGAGGTAATGATTCATCAACCAGCTGGAGGTATGCAAGGAAAAGCTGAAGATATGAAAATTTATGCTGATCGTATATTAAAAACGAGACAGTCATTAAATGAAATTCTTGCAGATTTGACAGGTCAAACGATAGAAACTATTGCAATAGATACTGATAGAGATAATTTTATGAGTGCTGAAGAAGCAAAAGAATATGGAATTATAGATAAGATATTCGACAAGAGATAGAAATCGATTGACTAATCGGATAAAAAGGAAAGAGGCGATATTATGTCAAAATTCGATGAAAAGACACTAAGATGCTCGTTTTGTGGCAAGTCGCAAGATCAGGTAAGACGTTTGGTAGCAGGTCCTAACGTATATATTTGTGATGAGTGCATTAAACTTTGCCAGGAAATTATCGATGAGGAATTTATCGAGGTTAAAGAATTTAGCCACGAGGAACTTCCAAAACCAAAAGAAATAATGGATACGTTAAATCAATACGTAATCCAACAAGACCGTGCTAAAAAAGCATTGGCAGTTGCGGTGTACAATCACTATAAAAGAATTAATGCACCTTCAGTTGAAGATGTGGAAATTCAAAAAAGTAATATTTTGCTTATCGGACCAACAGGTTCAGGTAAAACATTATTAGCTCAGACTCTTGCACGTATTTTAGATGTTCCATTTGCGATAGCAGATGCTACATCACTTACTGAAGCAGGATATGTGGGCGAAGATGTAGAAAATATTTTATTAAAGATTATACAAGCGGCGGATTATGATGTAGATAGAGCTCAAAGAGGTATTATTTATATCGACGAAATAGATAAAATTGCACGTAAATCTGAAAATCCATCAATCACAAGAGATGTAAGTGGTGAAGGTGTTCAGCAGGCATTGCTTAAAATTTTAGAAGGAACTGTTGCAAGTGTTCCACCTCAGGGCGGAAGAAAGCATCCTCATCAAGAATTTATCCAAATTGACACAAGCAATATATTATTTATTGTAGGTGGAGCGTTTAGTGGATTAGAAAAAGTTATTCACAAGCGTAAGGGTAAAAAATCCATGGGATTTGGTGCAGAGATTGAAACTGCAGAAATGAAAAAAGTTGGTGAAATGTTTAAACAAGTTGAGCCAGAGGATTTAATGAAATATGGATTAATTCCAGAATTCATTGGTCGTTTGCCAGTTATGGTGACATTAGAAGAGCTAGATGTAGAAGCGCTTTATCGCATATTGACAGAACCTAAGAATGCATTAGTTAAACAATATAAAGAATTATTTAATATTGATGATGTAGAGCTTGAATTTGATGATGCAGCGATACGTTTGGTTGCCAAAAAAGCAATTGAAAGAAAAACCGGAGCAAGAGGTCTTAGAGGAATTCTAGAAGAATCTATGATGGATATAATGTTTGAAATACCTTCAAGGGACGACATTAAAAAAGTCATGATTACAGAAGAAACGGTTGAGAAAAAAAAGTTTCCGACGCTGATGCTTGAAAAGGCTGAAGAAAAAACAAAAAAGAAAACTAAAAAAAAGACTGAAGGCGAGACAGC
>Ga0193964_1000684_pt1 | contig 16121 bp, 17 predicted proteins | sample FB_7_MG_FD_140323 | JGI IMG/M metagenome (GOLD analysis project Ga0193964, IMG submission 140323) | Microbial mat bacterial communities from the Broadkill River, Lewes, Delaware, United States - FB_7_MG | ecosystem: Environmental > Aquatic > Freshwater > River > Microbial mats | place: USA... | reverse complement strand
GTATATAATGGCGTGTCTTATAATTTTGTTGTTTTACAAACAGGGAGTAATTATTTTAATTATAATGAAAAGGCAAATATTGTTGCTACTTGGTTTAATGAAGCTGGGAAAAAATCTATAAAGTTATATAAAAATGGTGAAGAAATAGAAAATACAGAAGTATATTTGTGGAATTTTCCAGGGGCAACCCATATAAAGTATAATGGAGATATTAATGAACTTAATTTACAATTATTGGACAATGAAGGTGATTTATTAATAGGTAATCAAGATTCGAATGCAAATGGAAATTCAGGTTTTTCAGGAGATGTGAAAAATATTAATATAATACAAGGTTCAATGAGTGAGGAAGAAATTCAGTACCATTTATCAAGATATAATCCTTAATAAAAAGTATTAAAAAACAACGTATAAATATAATAAATTATACGTTGTTTTTTCTATTATAATTTAGATAAAAACTTGGAAAGTGGAGGTCTTGAGACTTCTACTGCTTTTTTAGGACATAATTCTTGGCAGCAATAACATCTTATACATTTATTTAAATTAACTTTTGGGTATCCAGATGAGTTCATTTGAATTGCACCTGGGGGACAATTATTCATGCAATCTCCACATTTAATACATAAATTGGTATCGAATATAGGTTTTGCCATTAACAAATGACTTTGAATAAAATGCAAAAAATGATTTTCATTTTTTATAAATGCAGCAGAATGAATTTCAGGAAAATCAAAATCATTAATTATTAGTGTATTTAAATTTTCACCAACATTAGTTATTTTATTAGGATCAAAATATTTTTTATTTAAGGAACTTTTAATTGTAGGAATGCTAAGTGGATCTGTTTTAAGTAATTTTGAAACTGTATAATCAAGAGCGTAAGGATTATCAGATATAAAAATTCTATCAAAATTTTTAATATTTCCAGCAGAAGGACCTTTTCCGTCCATACCTAAAATTCCATCCATAAAGGACAATACGGGATTTGCAAATTTACAAATATCAGTTAGTGAGTCGGCAAAATCATCTAAATGTGGACGATTAAAATGATATTCAGCTTTTATAGTTCCTGGGATAACACCAAATAAATTTTTTACAGCACCTGTATATTTCATCATTTGATGACTTTTAAGTTTTGAAATGCTAATAACTTTATCTACAATAAGTAATTCTTCAATAACGGTTATGTTTTTCATAGATATGCCGGAGGGAAAAGAAACTGTTTTAAAATCTGTATTTAACATTAGGGAAGCACCACTTTTTTCTGAGGCATCCCTAAAACCGCAAGTAGTATACATAGGATTTAATCTTTTAATTGAAAAAGGTCCGCCAGGACTATCTCCGATTATTACATTAGCACCGTATTCTACTAGTATTTCAGATAAGGCTTCAACAAAAACAGGATGGGTTGTAGTTGCTTCATCTGGCTTTTTTTTCATAAGCATATTAACTTTTAAAAGCACTTTATCTCCTTTAGAAATATATTTTTCTATACCTCCAAGAGAAGATAAAGCTTCTAAAAATATAGTTTTCAGAATTCGTTTGTCATATTTTTTGACAGCTTTTCCATAGAATAAAGACATATAATCCTCCTTAAAGAAGTTTGTATTTATAATTTATTTTAGGTACAATATAAGTATAGCATATTCACAAGGGGGAAGAGTATGAAAATTGAACGTTCTAAACTTATAATTATTGGCATAATGGTAGTTTTAGCAATAGGTGTTGGTATAATGATTTATCAAGGATTAGACCATCCACTTTTAGGTAAATGGGAATTGATGAGTATTGATAATTTACCGGTTTCAGCGGAAGATGAGAGTTTTGTGGAGTTTAAATGGAATGGAAATTTAATATTACTTGAAGATGAAATGAAGTACGAAGTTTTAAGTGATACAAGTTTTAATATGATAATGGAAGAAGAAATTATAGAAAATGAATATATGCTTTATGATAATACTTTAATAATGAGAACTTTCTATGAGGGAACTGATCCAGTTCAAACTGTTTGGAAAAAAATTGAATGATTTTTTAAAACAAAAATCTAATGGAAGTTAAGGTTTCTTATAGTAACTAGTTTGTGTATTTTACTTACTAGTTACTATTTATTTTTTGCATAAAAATAAATAGTTGACAAAGCTAAAACACTAGTGTACTATTTAAATAGAACACGAATGCAGTGAAAGGAGGATTCTATGCAATATGAAAATCAAAGACCGATATATATTCAATTAATGGAACTTATAAAAAAGGAAATTGCTATGGGAAAATGGAAAGTAGAAGAAAAAATGCCTTCTACAAGAGAAATGGCAAAGATTGCACAAGTGAATCCTAATACCGTTTCAAGAGTATATGCTTTATTAGAACAAGATGGGTTTTTAACAACGAGAAGAGGATTAGGAACGTATGTATCAAATAATATTGATAAAGAAAAATTGAAAAAAGAAATTGTTTATAAAAGAATAGAAAAATTTTTAGCAGATGTTTTATTTTTAGGATTTTCTGAACAAGAAATATGTCAAATGATATTAGAAAAAAAAGGAGGGTTTTAAATGATTTTAAAAACTCAAAATTTGGGGAAAAAATATTATAGAAAAGAAGCTCTAAAAAACGTAAATTTAGAGTTAGAAACAGGGAAGGTATATGGAATTTTTGGTCCTAATGGATCTGGCAAAACTACCTTAATGAAGATTATTTCGGGATTAATTTCACAGACGAGTGGTGAAGTTTTATTTCAAGGAGAAAAAATAGTAACTACTTCAAAAAAAGATATCGCATATATGCCCACATCAGCATATTTATATGAAGGAATGACTATAAGAGATGCTGCTAAATATACGGATTTATTGTATGGAAAGTTTAATCAGAAGAAATTTAGTGAGTATCTAGAATTTTTTGAATTAAATGAAAAGGATAAAGTTAAAGCTTTATCAACTGGAATGCTTGGGAGATTAAAGTTAATTTTAACTCTTTCAAGAGATGCTAAATTTTATATGTTTGATGAACCATTAAATGGAATTGATCCAGTTAGTAGAGGAAAAATTAGAGAAGCGTTGATTGAAGCAACTAAAGAAGATAGGACTTTTTTAATTGCAAGTCATATGGTTTATGAATTAGAAAGTATGGTTGATGAAGTTATATTTGTTAAATCAGGAGATATTGTCGAGAAAAATGAAGCAGATTTTTTAAGAGAAGAGCATAAATGTTCAATTGAAGAGTATTATAAGGAGGTATTTTCACGTGATTAATTTATTTAGATTTGAAATGTTTAGACAGAGAATTTCCTTTGGAATAGGAACAGTTATTTTGGCTCTTTTAAATATATTTTTGTATTTTCAATTATTTCATTTTAATATATCTAATGATAAAATGGCGCAATATGGAGTTTTAGGAGTTTTATTGTTTTTTGCAGTTTTTATATATTTAATTGTGGAATCTGTAAGAATTATGAGTAGAGATTTATTAAAAAATGAGGGACCATTTATATTTATGACTGGACATAATGGGTATAAAATTTTAGGAGCAAAATTATTAGCGGTTTTTGCAGAAGGGTTTTCATTTTTTCTTTTACTTGGATTAGGTTCTTATATGTATCTAAGTAAATTGGGTGTTAGAATGGCTGTACTACCAAAAGAATTACTGGTTTCATCAAATAATCTTACTCTATTTGTTATTAGTGTTATTACTGCATTATTGGTTAGTTGGGTGCTTTTAGTCTTGACAATTTATTTATCAATGGCAATTTATAAATCATTTTTAAGTCAACAAAGTAAAGGCGGATTAATAAGTTTTTTAATATTTCTAGTATTAAACTTTGTTATTAAACAAGTCATAGGAATTATTACTTTAAAAATGGGTTCATTTTCAATCATGTCAATTTTTTCCACGGGAAATGTAAATATGGTTTTTGAAGATGCTATGAGATTGGTAAATTATCAAAATATTGTTCAAATAGTTTTTGCAATTGGATTATTTATTGGTGTTGGAGCATTACTTGAGAAAAAGTTAGAGTTATAAAAAAATTAGAATTAATATATTGTATGGGAAGTAATTGCTAAAAATAATTAGATGTAGCAATTACTTCTTATTTTTATTTAATTATATAAAAAGAGATATGTTAATTGTGTGAAAATTTGATATACTATATAAAAGAATAAATTAAGGAGAAATTTGTGTTAGATAAAAAGATAATATGGACGCTTATGCCAATAGTGCTTATTATAGGGATTGGAGCACTGATAGTTTATAATTTTGCATTTAAAGATTCAATAAAAAGGTATCAAGAGGTACCGCCGACTGATTATATTGGTAGAATTGAAGTAGATAGACTTAAGACAAAGAATGAAGATAGTATAAGTGAAGCTTTGTGGATAAGAAATGGGAATAGTTCTAAGGATAGTTTATGGATAGTTCATTATGGATTTTATGAAAAAGAGAAGATTGAATTATTAGCAGAAAAATGTTTAGAATTAAATATTGAATTACTAATTTTTGATAAACTAAATATTGATGATATGGAAAAACAAAAAAAAGAATTTATAACTATTTACAATTATATGATGAAAAAATCATATAAAGAAGTAAGTTTTTTGGGTTCGGATTTTTCAGGATTATTGGGATTGTGTTGCGAAGAAGTGTCAAATATTTATTTAAATGATATTAGCCTAAGGAACTTTAATGAATTTTCTTTACAAAATGTAACTATACTTAACGAAAAGTCTAAAGAATGTATCAGTAGTGTGAATAAATGGCCTTCAAATATTGTAATATTAAAAAATTATTTGGAAAAATTTTCAGATATAGATGATTTCAAGGAATTTAATAAAATTGCTAAATATTACAATAAGGATATAAAACAAAAAAATATTGATGGTATTTTTTCAATTAATTGGCTTAAAACAATTTTAGAGTAGATGTATTGTTTATGATTAGGAGGCAGTGATATGTGTAGATCTTTTAAAGAAAATGTAGTTTTGAAATTGTCACTTGCAATGCATTTTGATGCAAAGACTTTTTCACAAAATAAAAAAGAAGTTATTACAAGATATAGTTTAAAAAACATGAACTGCGTGTATTGGTATACACTAATAGATGGTATTTTAATTGCTAGTCCACCAGAATGGGCAGAATTGTGTGATACTTATTTAGAGGAAGAGGAAGCTCCATATACTGAAGAGGAACTGTTTAAATACTTGCCAGGAGTGTTACAAAGAGATCCTAATGAACATATTTACTTTGGATATTTAAATCCAAATAAGTGGGAAATAACTAAGAAAAATGCAAAAGGCATTGTAAGTAGGTTTGAAGATTTAGAAGAAGATAAGAAAAGAGAAGTTATTGAATTTTTAAAAGTGCGGGATAACGATGATTTATTAGTTGATGTTGAACATGATGTATGTGTGGTAGTTTATGATGAATTTGAAATCAAAGGAGTTGCTAGTATGATATATCATGCTAGACATATTTTAGATGCAGCAATATGTATAAAAGAAGGTTTTGAAGGCAGGGGTTTTGAAGAATCGCTTGTTAAAGTTATGTATGAAAAGGCTAAAAATGAAAATTATTTATTTGAAATATTAAATAATGAAAAAGAAATATTACAAAGGAAAGTGTTATCTGAAATTGGTTTTGAATATCTATTAAAAAGAAATAAGTATACAAGGTAGGTGTAAAATGAAAATATTGTGGAAAGAAGATAAATTTGATGAGATAAATATAAAAATTTTATTTGTCAAAGAAAATGACCCATTTTCAAAGAGACTTAAGGAATATAAAAATATAGGATTGTTTGAAGGTAAATCAGGACAAGTAATTATGGATTTAAAAGATGGAGTGATGAATTATTATATTGGCTTGGGTAATGAAGTTGATATAGATTCTTTTTCATTAAAAAAAGCTTTTGATAAGGGTTTTAAAAAAATAAAATTGACGGGTAATATATGCATTGATTTAGATATTGATTTTGGTATTGAAAGAGATGTAGCATTAGTTATATTGACAGAAATGCTTATTTTATCTACATATAAATTTGATTATTTTAAAAGTGATAAAAAGGATATAGATAATTTAAATTTATTATTTATTGGTTATGATGATAGAGAAAAACAAATAATAGAAGAAGGCATCTCAGTGGGAGAAGCATGTAATATTAATAGATATCTTGTAGATATGCCTGCAAATGTTATGACTCCATTAAGATTAGGAAAAGAAGTTAGTGACTTGGGAGATGAAAATGGATTCGAAGTAACTCTATATGATGAAACACAAATTAGTGATATGGGAATGACTGCATTTTTAGCTGTATCAAGTGCTTCAATTAATAGTCCTTGCTTTATGGTAATGAAATATTGTCATCCTGATATGGTAACTAAACCTAGTATAGGATTAGTGGGAAAAGGATTATGTTATGATGCGGGTGGATTATCAATTAAACCTACGACATCAATGGTAAATATGAAAACTGATATGGGAGGTGCAGCAGCAGTTATTGGAACTATGGTTGCACTAGCAAAACAAAAAGCTAAAGTAAATGTGGTTTCGGTTGTAGCAGCTTGTGAAAACTTAATATCCGGAAAGGGATATAGACCAGGTGATATTATTAAATCAAAGGGCGGTAAAACTATTTTTGTAGGAAATACAGATGCTGAGGGAAGACTTACCTTGATTGATGCAATGAGTTATATTATTGATGAAGAAAAAGTATCAAAAGTAGTAGATGTAGCAACGCTTACAGGCGCAGCTATACATTGTACTGGTAATGTAGCTACTCCTTGCATATCTAATAATGATGACTTTTTTAGAAAATTAGAGAAAAATGGAGAAAAAAATGGTGAAAGATATTTTAGATTACCTATTTATCCTGAATATAAAGAACAGATAAAACATGGTTTGGCTGATTTAAATAATCAGGCAGGACATCCAGGAACTATTACAGCAGGGTTGTTTGTTGGAGCATATGTTAAAGAAGATATGCCATGGTTACATTTAGATATTGCGGGAACTTGTTCTAAAACCAAAGCAATGCCTAAACCAGTAGAAGTTGCAACGGGTGTTGCAACAGCTACTCTTTATAGTTTAGTTAAAGAGGTGGCTATATAAATTCTTTTAATTGCCAGAAAGAATAATTATCGGTACAAGGGGTATTAGATATTCAAGAAATAAATTAAAAGTCTTGCTAAAATACTTAATACTGCATATAATATGTGTACTGAGGAGGGGTAATATGAACATAAATAGAATAGAAGAATTAGATGCTTTTTTAAAGGTCAGCCCCAAAAATTTGGAGGAATATGTTTCTCAAAATAGAACAGTACTTGTAAAAATGTTAAATGGGATTGCAAGAAATATTGATGAGATAGATGAAAAAGAATTGTATCAAGTAATTCAACAATTGATTTCTTATCAAGAAGAACAAGTTTATGTGGTTGGAGTGCATAGATTTAATCCGTTGAAACAATTAAAAGAAATGCAGACTGTTCAAATTTTCAAACCAAAAGAATATCTTCTTTTTATGGCAGATTATTTGATGCGTAATAGAAAGATTGAAAAAGAGTTGACCGTATTATTTGAAAGTGTGATTCAAGAAAATTTAAAAGGATTATAAGAATATTGAAAGTGTTTAAATTAGGATTAGGTATTTAGATTTTTTTAATAAAAATAAGAGAAGTCGATAAGTTTTTAGCTTATCGACTCTTTTTTAGTATTTTGAATTTAGAATTTTATTATATTCTTTTTTTGTTAGGAAATAGAAAATCATATAAATTAAACTATAGCTAATAACGTTAAATAGAATTGGTTTCCATAGATTAATTACAATCATATTTGAAAAAGAATTTATCGCAACAATAGAATGAAGAGTTCCCATTATTAGAGGACTAAAAAATACTAATTGAAGTTGCTTTCTTATTATTTTTTGACGTTCTTTTTCATTTAATCCAATTTTATTTAATATTTCAAATTGACTTTTGTATTCGGTTGCTTCTATTAATAGTTTAAAATAGAGAATACTTGCGGTTGAAACTAAAAAAACTAAACCAACAAATGCACTCATAAGTGCATATATTTTTGAGTTAATGGTTTGATAAAATCCATATTCGGTATTTGCAGTAAAATCACTTTCAAATGGAAGAAAATCATTTAATTTAGTAGAATCTTCTTTTGAAAGAGGTTTATTAAGAGTATAAGCATAAAGATTAAAAGAATCACTTTTGATTTCATTAAACAGCTCATCTTTTATTACAAGTGCATATTCAGCCATAGAAAAATTTTGATTATATAAGGCTGAACTCGAGTAATCAATAATATTAAATGACTGATTGTTATATTCAAATGATTTATCATTATAGTAAGAGCCAATTGAGTAACTTTGGATATTTATAAAAACTGAATCAAATTTATTGGCCAATTTAGTATAAGGAATATTTTTTACTTCAAAGGCTTTATAATAATCGGATTCTTTGATAAAACATGCATAGTTAATTGAATTTTGATAATTTATTGTTCCAAACTTTATTTTTGATATCAATTCATCATTTATTGAATAATTTGTCTTTGAAAGATAGTCATCTACTTTGATTTTAGCATCTTTTATATGTTGTTCAGAAAAACTTATATCATAAAAATAATTTTGTTCTTTTGAAATTTGTTCTGTATAAATCATAGAATAAGTTACGCCAACAGCTGTTAAAGTTGAAGCACTTAATATTGCAATAAGAGCAAGTGTACGGCCAAAACTTTTTACTCTATATAATAAGTTGCTAGTTGAAATTAAATGTATGCTTTTAAAATAATAATTTTTATTTTCTTTTAATTTCAGTAAAATATAAGGTAAGAAATAAATAAAAAATAGCTCAGTACCAACTACAACAACTACAAGAGTTATTAACATATCAGTTACAAATGATCCCATGGAAGTATTTAAAGCAAAAATATATCCTCCAATAATTAAAATTAGACCTAAAATTGCACCTATGATTTTTTTTGAAGGCATTTTTTCGCGTTTCTTTGATGCTTGAAATAATTCTATTAATTTGTATCTATACACTATAAACAAGTTGCTAATTCCATTTATTATAAAAAGAATTAAGAAGAATTTTAATGTATATAAAATTGCGGGTATATTAACTGAAAAATGAATAGCTATTTTGATATTTAATAAATAGGCTACAAACATTAAGAATAATTTATTTAAGAAAGTACCTACAATAATTCCAATTGAAAGAGCGAAAATACCTAAAATTAAGTTTTCTATTAATAATATAGCGGTAATTTGTCTTTTTTTAACACCTAAGAGTTCAAAAATACCAATTTCGTTTTTCCTGCTTTTTATAAAAAAAGCGTTTGAATACCATACAAATAATGCAGAAAAAATCAAAATTACTTGTGATCCAAATAGAAAACCATGACCTACATATAGGCCTTCAGAGATACTTGATAAAGTTTCGTCAAACTGGACACTTACAAATAGAAAATAGATGGTGATTGCAAAAATTATAGAAAAGAAGTAAATTGAATAACGACTTAAATTACTTTTTAAGTTTCTATATGCCAATTTAAAGAATGTCATTCATATCGCCTCCCATAACGCGTAGCACATCTATTATTTTTTGATAAAAGATTTTTCTATTATCTTCTCTATATAATTCAGAAAAATGCTTTCCATCTTTAATAAAAATAATTCTTTTGCAAAAACTTGCGGCAAAAGGGTCATGAGTTACCATTAAGATTGTTGAATTTATCTGTTCATTTAATGTTGCCATTGTGTTTAATAATTTTGAAGATGCCTTTGAATCTAGAGCGCCTGTAGGTTCATCAGCTAAAATTAATCGTGGATCAGTAATAAAAGCTCTAGCGGCAGCTGTTCTTTGTTTTTCGCCACCTGAAATTTCCCAAGGATATTTTTTAAAAAGATTTTTAATAGATAAATAATCTCCTATTTTATCTAATTTTTCAGACATTTCTTTTTTAGGTTTTGCTTGCAATGAAAGAGGCAATAGAATATTTTCCTCTACAGTCAACGTATCTAGTAAGTTATAATCTTGAAAGATAAAACCTAGTTTATCGCGTCTAAAATTAGACAATGCACTATTTTTCATATGGTGAATTGCTTGATTATCAATAAATATATTTCCATTACTTGGTTTATCAATTGTTGCAATTATATTTAGTAATGTAGTTTTACCAGCTCCAGATGGTCCCATAATTGCAACAAATTCGCCCTCATTTACTGAAAAACTTAAATCTTTAATTGCAGTAAAGACATTGTTTTTATAGCCATATACTTTTTCTAATTTTTCCACTCGTAAAAGTGTATTCATATTATCAATCCTTTCAAGGTGTTTTAGTATCTTATATAAGTATAAAAAAGATACAATAATTAATCCATTAAAGCATCTTACTATTAACTAATAATTCTTACAAAAGTGTAAGAATTATTAGTTACATAAAATTTAAGGAATAAATATAACATATATTATAAAAACACCCTCAATTATAAGAATTGACGGTATTTTTTCATAGCTATAAACTTTAGTTAAATAATTTAACCGTTAAATTACTGCGAATTAATTACATAAATAGTAATTGCTATTTTTGCTAAATTTAATACTAAAACAAGTTTCTTTAGAAGGAGTTGATTTTACTGAAATAGAATGTCCTAATTTAGTAGATAGCTTTTGAGCTAGGTATAAGCCTATGCCAGTTGATTTGCCATATTTGCGGCCATTATTGCCTGTAAAACCTTTTTCGAAGATTCTAGGTATGTCTGAATTAGTTATACCAATTCCAATATTTGAAATGTTTAGAAATTCAAAGGAATCTTTCTTTTCATAGTCAAATGAAATTGTACTATTAGAATCACTGTATTTTGCTGCATTATTAACTATTTGATCTAATATAAAAAAGAGCCATTTTAAATCACTATGAATAATTATATGCGGTACATTAATCACGGGTTTCAAATTTTTATGAATAAAAAGAGTTGCTTCTTTTTTTATTATTTTTTTTACCAAGTCATCTAAATAAATTGAAGTAATAATAAAATCTTTTGAAAAATCTTCGGATTTAGAGTAATATAGTGCTTGTTCAACATAATATTCTACTTTATTAATTTCAGATAAAATTTCATTTTTAAGAGATTTATCCATGCATTTATGCTCTAGTATTAAGTATGAAGCAGTAATAGGAGTTTTAATAGCATGCACCCAAGAATCAACAAATTCAGAATATTCTTTTTGACTGTTTTGCAGAGAGTGAATTTGTTTTAAATTTTGAAGATATACATTTTCAAAAAGAGAGTTAAATAGAGAATGTTCTTCTGTTTGAGGTTTTGGAAGTGCTTGAGGATTAATTTCTTTTTGAACTTCAAGATAGTAATTTAAATCTTTGAAATATATTTTTCTTTTTACAAATCCCGAAATTAAATATATAATTAGTAAAATTAATAATAATAAATTTAAGTATAAAAGATTATGAATTTCGATTCTAAAATTTTCATCTAAAAAACAAATGCTGTTAATTAAAATTAAACACAATGTAAAAAAAAGAAGGAAATGCCTTTTATCTTTAAGAAAACTATTTATTTTCATGGAATATAATACCCCTCTCCTTTTTTAGTCAAAATATAATCAGCTAAGCCTAATACTAATAACTTTTTGCGAAGTCTATTAATATTTACTGTTAAAGTATTGTCGTCTACAAAACTTTCATCTTCCCAAAGTACACGCATTATTTCATCTCTGCTAATTATTTCACCTTTATGTTTTAGTAATAGATAAATAATTCTAAATTCATTTTTAGTAAGTATTTCTTTTTTATTATCTACATAAACTGTGTAATCAGAAATATTTAGAAGTAGTCCATTATGTTCAATAAGTTCAGTGTTTTGTTGTCCATAATCATAAGTTCGTCTTAAAATTGCACTAATTTTTGCTAATAAAACATCTGAAGAAAATGGTTTGGTAATAAAATCGTCACCGCCCATATTCATTGCCATTATTATATCCATATTATTGGATCTTGAAGATAAAAATACTATTGGTATTTTTGAGAAACTGCGAATTTTATTAGCAAAGAAAAATCCGTCATAGTTCGGTAGATTTATATCCATTAGCACAAGTTGAGGTTTAAAATTTGCAAAATCCTCCAAAACATTTTCAAAATTTGTGACTATATGAGTTAAATATCCCCATTTAGATAATAAGTCGGAAACGATATTACAAATTGCAGTATCATCTTCAACAATAAAAATTCTATACATAGTAGCCTCCATTAAAAGTTATATTTATATATTATAGTATATTTTATAATAATAGAAATGTATATTTATTTTAATTTAAATTACTATTTGATATAATATAATAAAATAGTAATTTGAAAGAGGGTGAAAAAATGCTTACTAATAGAGAAATTAGAGAAAAAGCAAGGGAATCTTTAAAAGATAATTGGGGATATTCTATTTTAGTTGCATTATTGTTAAATATTATTCTTAGTGCAGTAGGTGGTGCTACATTTGGGCTAGGTGGATTAATTTTAATAGGTCCATTAACTGTAGGAACTATGTTTTTCTTTATGAATCTTGTAAGAAATAAAGAAACAAATATAGAAGATATGTTTTCAGGGTTCAGCAATTTCGTACCAAATATGTTAATAGGACTACTTACTACAATATTCGTATTTTTGTGGAATTTATTACTAATTATTCCTGGTATAATTGCATATTATAGATATGGGATGGTTTATTTTATTGCAAACGATAATCCCGATATGGATGCAATGCAAGTGATTCAAACTTCAAAAGAAATGATGAGAGGTTATAAATTACAACTATTTTTACTTGAATTAAGTTTTATAGGTTGGGCACTTTTATCTTTATTAACATTTGGTATAGGGATACTTTTCTTAATGCCATATATACATGCATCTAAAGCGGCTTTTTATGAATCTTTGAAAGAAGCTAAAATGAATAATGCAGAAGATGTATTTTAATAGAAAAATTAAATTAAAAATTTATAAAAAAATGAAATGGCTTTAAAAAGTCATTTCATTTTTTTATAAATTTATTTCCATATATTTTTCAAAGGTATCTAATAAATAAATTGTAAATTTATTATTATCTAAAACGCTAAATGTTTTTGGATGTCCATCTTTTGGGAGGCTTATTGAGCCTGGATTTAAATAGATTCTATCATTGATTTTCTCAGCTTTAGGTATATGAGTATGTCCATGAATAATACATATATCATTCTTATATTTAGAAAGATTTTCTTCTAAATGATGACCGTGACATGCCAAAAATTCTCTATTATTTTCAAAAAAATAATAAGTACTATTTTCTATAGAAAAATCAAGAACCATTTGATCGACTTCACTATCACAATTAACTTTAATGGAAATAATAATATCCTTATAAGTATTTAACAATTCAGCAAGTGATTTAGGATTATAATCTTCGGGTAATGAGTTTCTAGGGCCGTGATATAAAATATCTCCTAAGATTAATATTTTATCAATGTTATTTGATTTGTAATATTTAAGTACTTGTCTGGTTGAAGCAAATGAACCGTGTAAATCAGAGATGATAAGCCATTTCATAATAACCTCCTAAGAAAGTTTAAAACTATCAAAAATTCTATTTGTATAAAGCATTGCTTGATTTACAAATTCTTTTTCAGTTGGGTTAAAAGAATCAAGAGTTAATAATTTCCCCATAATTCCACGATAGATAAAAAAAAGAAATTCATCTATTGTTTCTAAGTCGTTTTCGGAAAAAAAGTTTTCATCAGAACATTTTTGCAATAGAAACATACTTCTATCGTAAATATTTTCTTTTACAAGCATTCCATTTATTGAATTTGGAATTGAAATTAATCTTTCAGGGTATAATTCATAATACTCTTTTATATAAGAATTAAATTTTTTATCGGAATATTTACCAAAAATTGAAAAAAATATTTTTGGAGATCTATATGAATATAGATAAAAACATTCCCAAACTAATGAATTTATTTCATAAGCATTAGTAGCATTCTTAATATAAGTTGGAAGTGCATTTGTATAATCAGAAATAAAGGTTAGAGCGGCAAGAGATTTTAAATGATCTAAGTTATCAAAATAATTATATAGAGTTGCACTATTATAGACGGCTTTATTTGCAACTTTTCTAATTGTAATTGAATCAAAACCTTCTTCTTTGATTATAGAAACAGCAGCTTCAATAAAAAATTTAGTCGTTCTATGTCGTTGTATTGTTTTTTTCATTTTAATCACCTTCTTTGATAATACAATATATTATATCACAAAGCGAAAATAATTAAAGAAATAGTATCTATGGATACTAATAAAAAATACTTTGTTTGGAAATATATAAAAATATAATAAGAAAATATTTAAAAATTGAAGAAAAGTGAAATGTTTTGAAATACCATTAGGAAAATATTGAAAAAAACAATTTAAAATATTTGAAAATAAATATATTGAAAACTAATTTGTAAAAGTAAATTAAGCTAAATATCTTTAAGTGTGAAAAAAATATATAAATTCAATGAAAAAATAAACGCGTTAATTTAGAGGATAGAAGACTATTATAATTAAAATTAATTGATGGATAAAAAAAAGTAATTGTTAAAAGCTTAACATATAACCACGATTATGATACAATCATGATTATAAAGTTGATGCATTCAGAATTGTCTGAAAGCTCAAATTGAAAGGAGATGTAGTTTTGAAACTAGAATTTGGTAATTTTTATGTTAAAGACATCTGTTTTGGAGAGAAGACGGAATACAAAGATGGCATATTGATGATTAACAAAGAAGAAGCTTTAAAGGTTGTAAGAGAGGATTCTCATATTACAGAGGCAGAACTTCATATTGTTAGACCAGGAGATGACACAAGATTAGTTCCTGTAAAAGAAGCAATTGAGCCAAGAATTAAATTGGATGGTTCACCTTTATTTCCTGGGGTTACAGGAGAATTAGCACAAGCCGGAAATGGTGTTACACATGCCTTAAAAGATTGTAGTGTTATTGTTGTTGGTAAACATTGGGGCGGTTTTCAAGATGGATTAATTGATATGGGTGGAGAAGGAGCTAAATACACTTATTTTTCTCAGTTAAAAAACCTTGTATTAGTAGCAGATTCGGACGAAGAATTTGAAAAACGTGAGCAACAGAAAAAGAATAAAGCACTTAGATGGGCTGGAATGAGATTAGCTGAATATGTTGGTTCATGTGTAAAAGATTTAGAACCAGAAAACAAAGAAGTATATGAATTAGAAGCAATAACAAAAAGAACTGATGAAGTAAATAAATTACCAAGTGTTGTTATGGTTTTACAACCTCAATCTCAAATGGAGGAAGATGGATATAATGATTTATGTTATGGATGGGATTGTAATAGAATGGTTCCAACATTCATGAATCCAAATGAAGTATTAGATGGAGCAATGATTTCTGGAAGTTTTATGCCTTGTTCTTCAAAATGGTCAACTTATGATTTTCAAAATTTCCCAGCAATCAAAAGTTTATATAAAGAGCATGGAAAGACAATTAATTTCTTAGGAGTTATAATGTCAAATCTTAATGTTGCATTAGAACAAAAAGAAAGATCGGCATTGTTTGTAGCTCAAATGGCTAAAAGTTTAGGAGCAGATGCAGCAGTAGTTGCAGAGGAAGGATATGGAAATCCAGATACTGATTTTACAGCTTGTTTAGTTGCATTAGAAGATGTAGGTGTTAAAACAATTGGTCTTACTAATGAATGTACAGGAAGAGATGGCGGATCTCAATCATTAGTATCTTTAAATGAAAAATCAGATGCAATTGTATCATGTGGAAATGTTTCAGAATTGATCGAATTACCTCCTGCAAAACTTGTTTTAGGAGAATTAGAGGCACTTGCTAGAGATGGTTTATCTGGTGGATGGGCTCATGATGAATTATTAGGGCCTTCTGTAAGACCAGATGGATCAATAATTATGGAAAACAATGCTATGTTCTGTGGAGACCAAGTTGTAGGTTGGTCAACTAAGACAATGAAAGAGTTTTAGGAGGTGACAATATGAAAAAAATTATAGTATATTTAAATCAGTTTTTTGGACAAATTGGTGGAGAAGATAAAGC
>Ga0193964_1000681_pt1 | contig 16207 bp, 19 predicted proteins | sample FB_7_MG_FD_140323 | JGI IMG/M metagenome (GOLD analysis project Ga0193964, IMG submission 140323) | Microbial mat bacterial communities from the Broadkill River, Lewes, Delaware, United States - FB_7_MG | ecosystem: Environmental > Aquatic > Freshwater > River > Microbial mats | place: USA... | reverse complement strand
TGGCAGTCAAGCTCCTCATCGCCGATAATACTGCAGGGTCCCCTTGTGGAAACGTAGGTCGCCGCCAACTTCTATGATGTTTTTTTTTGCCTTTTTTTTATTCATTTTCCTCTTTTTAGCACTCTTTTAACCCAATATATGCACAAATAACACTCTTTTACACAGACTTTTGCATCTCTATAATTGTATATGATAGAGAGTACTTTATCTTGTAAACATTTTATCTATGACCTATAGAAGAAAATAGAAAAATTCCTAATAATACTACTAAAAAACCTCCAATCATCTCTAGTATAAAACCTTTTTTATCTAAAAAATTACCTGCTTTTTTATGAAGTGTAATTGAGAGTATTCCTGCTAATGAAATAGTTAATCCCATTCCTATACTCATAGTAATTGCAGCTAAGATACCTAAAAAATATTGTTTGAGAACAATACAAAATAATACAATAGTCATGACCCCAGGACATGGTACGATACCAGCACTCAATGCAACAGCATATTCACTTTTATTTTGTTTTTCTATTTGTAACTCTTTGAGTTTTTTACTTTTATACGCTTCATAAATGAGGTACACTCCCACACATACAATCATTCCTGCTGAAATTTGCATGGCGATGGCTGACATCTCATTAAAATTTCTTCGAAACATAGTTTTTAGAATATAAAATATACCAAAGGTAAAAAGAAGTGCAGATATTGCATGAATAATAGATATCATATATCCCATTTTGAATGCTTTCTTATAATTAGCTTTATTTGAGGTGAAATAAAAGGCCACAAGTGCTTTACCATGTCCTGGTCCTGCTGCATGAACGAGTCCATATAAAAAAGCAATACCTAAAATAAGTAGTGAAGTAAGCAGTGAATTATCATCACTTAAACTTCGAATAGTAGTGGATATATAACTATTGAGTTGATACTGCAACATTATTAATTGTTTTAAAAATTGATTGTAAAGTTCTAAAATATACATCTGTTTATTGTATCTCCATTCTATATCCAAAATAAAAATCATTATCCAAATCACTTACTTTAGCATCTCTTTCATTTATAGTTACAAATTCTTTTTTTAAAATCATTGCAACAAAAAAATCAGTATCTCCAAAATCAAATTTTGTCGTATGTATATCAAGTTGTAAATTTGTGATGTCAAAGTTATAGTAAAGTCTATTATTTTTAATTAATGCTTTAAAATTTGATGGAGTGGGAAATCGTTTGACCTTCTCTTGTATACTAATATCTGTATAAAAATTATAATCAACAAGTGGCATAAAATAGTTTTCATAAATAAAAGTATTTTCATCTTTATCAATTTTTCCATCTCCATTTTGATCTAATTCCATAATAAGCATAGAAGATGACATCTCATCGAGTTTCCATTGGAATGAAATTTTAGTAATTTTGTCGTTATGAATACTAACATTAGGGTATACTTCTATAAAAGTATGGGGATGTGCAAAGAGAATATTACAGATAAGTAATAAAATAAGGGTGATTTTCATGAGAATCTTTCATTGAGTTTTTTGTATTATAACATAAATAATAATAGATATATCTGTTTATCTATGATAATAATTATCACTTTTAAGATAATTAAAAGAGAAACTCTGCTATTATTATGATAATAATTATTATAATTAGTTGGGGAAGTGAATGAAAAAAGATTTAACAATATCATATGATGATTTTATAATAAAGTTTAAAGATACAGTAAAATCTTTAGGTTTAAATAATTCAGTACAAAGAGAATATGTTTTAAAAGTATTATTTAAAAGTGAGACACACTTAAGTGCAGAAACACTTTTAAATACTGTGAAAGAAGAATACTCTATAACGATAGGGATAGCAACTGTTTATAGAATATTAAATCTTTTAGAAGAGTTACATATAGTGAAAAGTATCTCAATAAATGGCAATGAAAGTAAAGTATATGAACTTGATTTAGTAACACATCATGACCATATGGTATGTATCAAGTGTAATAAAATAGTAGAATTTTTCGATGAGCAACTTGAAGAACTCCAAGAAAAGATTGCAATATCGAATGGATTTACTCTTCAAAGTCATAATATGCTTTTATATGGAATATGTAAGGAGTGTCAACAAAATGAAGACAATAATAATCAAAAGTAATATAAATAATCGTGTAAGAATAAAATCTAAAATTTTTAGTAAGAATTCTAATATAAAAATAATAAAACAAGAGCTCTCTGAATTAATTTATGAGTGCAGAGAAAATATATCTTGTAACTCTCTTATTTTTAAATACACAAATGAAACAACTATAGAGAAGATAATTGCAAAGATAGACTCGCTTTTTCATGTAGATATACAGTTATCAAGTGCAGCTAGCAAAGTGTGTTCAGTAAGTTCTGACTGCACAAGCTGTGCTGTTAAAATTGATTCAAATCCTTTATCTTTCAAAAGAAAGCTACTTGAATTTGGTTTGCTTACTGGATATAGTGTGTATCTTTTTGCACTCAATAGTATACTAGGTGTCACTGTATTGGCTACACCTTTATCTATAATCTCTCTTGTTTCTGTTGTCGCTGCAATTCCACTTTTTCAAGAGTCCTATGAAGATATAAAAAAAGGTGAATTTAGTCTCCAAACTTTTATGAGTGGAACTTTGATCTTGGCTATATTATTTGGTGAGGCGATGGCCGCTTTTGAGATTATTTATATTTTGAGAGGTGGAATGCTTTTAGAGGAATATGTCGCTACAAAGTCAAAAAATCAGATCAAAGATCTTATCGAGTTAGATGTTCGAAATGCGTATGTTTTAGTCGATGGGGTTGAATTAGAAGTACTTTTAGAAGATGTCCAAACAGATGATATTGTTGTCTGTAGAAGTGGTGAAAAACTTCCTATTGATGGTATTATTATTGATGGAAGTGCGAATATAGATGAGTCTTTGATAAATGGTCGAAGTGAAAGTATTTTTAAAGAGAAAGATGCAGAGGTATTTGCAGGTACATTGTGTGAATCTGGAAGAATATATATACAAGTAAGTGCTATAGGCGATGATAGATATATCTCTCGTGTGATGCAAGATGTAGAAAAATCACTCTCTTTAAAATCATCTTCTCAAGTAGAAGCAGATATATTGGCTAAAAAACTTTTACGATTAGGAAGTATTTTAACTCTAGGAACATTATCTTTGACAGGATCATTTTTAAATGCTTTTTCTGTTATGATTATTATGTCTTGTCCTTGTTCTACTATATTAGCGGCTTCTACTGCTATTAGTGCTGGTATTGCAAATGGCGCTAAATTAGGAATCCTTATAAAAGGTGGTGAATCCTTAGAAAAAGTAAGTCAAAGTGAGGTTTTTTGTTTTGATAAAACAGGAACATTAACTACTGGAAAACCAATTATAAAAGATATTATAACTGCTAAAGGTATAAGTAAAAATAGTTTACTTGAATATTTGGCAATAGCAGAATATAGAAATACTCATCCTATAGCACTCTCTATTCAAGAAAAAGCAAAAGAGTTAGATATTGATATAAATCAAACAGCACAAACAGAAATTATTCCTGGATTTGGTGTGAAAAGTAATTATGAAAACCATACAATAATTGCTGGAAATAAAAAGTTCTTTGATCAAGAAAATATCTCTACGGAACAATTTGAAGATCAAGTATTTCACCATTTAAACGAAGCAAAAACAATAGTATATGTTTGTGTTGATGAAGAACTTTACGGATATATCACTTTAGAACATGAGATACGAAGTGGTACACAAAAGATGATTCAAGATCTACGAAAAAAAGGGGTGAAACATATTGCACTGATTACAGGTGATGAAGAAAAAGTGGCACAATCTTTTGCATTAAATCTTGGTTTTGATACAGTATATGCAAACCAATCTCCACATGATAAAGCTAATGCTATTGAAGATTTGAAAAAACAGTATAAAAATGTTGTGATGGTAGGCGATGGAGTAAATGACACTTTGGCTATGAGTAAGGCAGATGTAGCTATCTCTTTTGCTTCAGGAGGAAGTCAAATGGCTATAGAGGTTTCGGATATAGCGATAACTCATTCTCACCCTGAAGATGTAGTAAATTTATACAATTTAAGTAAAAAAACTCTACAAGTGGTCAATCAAAATTATTGGATAGGGACAAGTACCAATTTAATAGGTGCTGCATTTGCTAGTATTGGACTTTTGAGTCCAGCAGCAGCAGGGGCTATACATATAGGACATACTACAAGTATTATGGCGAACTCATCAAGACTAGCTATTGATAATAATTCTTAGTCTGTTTTAAGTTACAATAAATATATAAAATGAAACAATTACACATCAGAAGGGAAAAAATGGAAATAACACCACAAAAAATTGTTGAGATAGCTTCTTATTTTACAGTTATATCACACACAAAAGGGAGACTGCGTGTACGAGTCAATCCTAAAATAAAAGAGGAAGTGAGTGATGTATCCTTGAGTGATATAGAAACGCTACCAGCAAAAATAGATGGCATTAAAAAGATTAAAATAAATAAATTGGTTGCCTCTGTAACGATAGAATATCACAATGATATTTTTCCAAAAGAGAAATGGGATAACTTAATTAATGGAGAAAATATTGATGAAGTTATGGAAATAATAAAGAATTTACAAAAGGAGATACAATAGATGGAGATAAATAACGACGCAGATTTATTAGTAGGGTTACGAGTAGACCCAAATTATGATGAACCGATACTCGATCAGGTTTTAAGAATAGCTGTTTATGATGAATTTCATGCCTATGAAACATATAGAAAAGTGATAGAAACATTTGGAAATCAACAGCCTTTTACAAATATTATAGAAGCAGAGATTAAACACTATGAAGCCTTGACTCTCTTACTTGAAAAGTACAATGTAGCTTTACCTATAAATGATTGGGCGGATAAAATTGTATTACCAAATACTCTTATTGAGTGTTGTGAAGTAGGGGTAGCTGCAGAGATTGATAATATTCAAATGTACGATAATTTACTTTTATATGCAGGTGAGTATCCAGATATTCAAGATATTTTGTATAGATTGCAAGCGGCATCGTATAACAATCATCTTCCAGCGTTTAGACAATCTGTGGTTTTATATACAAATCAAGAGCCAGATTTGCAAGAGATTTATGAAAATAATACAGAGCATAATGCGGTTGAAAATACTGAAATGCTTTCAAAAGTAAATGACTTTAGAAATATTGCAACTAAATTTGCAACTGGTAAAGTCAATGAACAAGATATTTTAAAAGTATTCAATAGTGTTGACATGGCATCTATTGGTGGAGTACTTTTAGGTGGATTAGGTGCTATGCAATTAGTAAAAATGATGAATGATAAAAAAGATCAAGGAGAATAATATGTTACCTTTTATAGTAGGAGCAATAGCAGGTGCAGGTGCCGTTGTAGCAGTTAAAAATAGAAAAGAGATCAAAGAAAAAGTGGTAGTTGGTGCTACAAAAGTAAAAGATAAAGCGTGCGAAGTAAAACAAAGTGTTGTCGACAAAGTGGAAACATTAAAAACCAAAGAGTTAAAATTTGTGGATAAAGAAAAAAAAGTAGAGAGTGAAGAGAAAATAAAAGAGGAGGAGCCTTGCAAATGTTAACTAATATTACTATTGATACAGGAACTCCCCGAAGTGTTACAGGTCATTTTATCAGTGGTGCTATTGCGACTTCTGTGATTGCTGGATCTTTAAACTATAGAAGATATCAAAAAAATGAGATATCAAAATCTGAGATGATTAATGACACTTTGAAAACAACTATTCAGGGTGCTATTGCAACAGCTAGTGCTGTGGCTACTACAAATTATATTGGTGAATCAAAAATGGTGGAAGCTATGACAGCTTTAAGTATAGGGGCAATTGGTGTGTATGGTACACAAAAAGTTTACGATAGATTAGAAGTGCAAGTAAACAAAAATAAGGAGATACAAGATGCAAAATAATAAACACAATGGAATGATGAACAACCCTTATATAAATAAACAAAATGTGGTGGCTCAAGAAGTAGTACAAGATACTGTACCTGATACAACAATATCATCTACAGCCAATCCATACTACAATACTCAAGCGACTCAAGTTGCACAAACTGTTTCACCTGCAGCTCCAACAGCACTTCAAAGTTTGACAAGTTCATTTGATACAGGTAACTTTTTAAAAGGTGCATTAATCGGTGCTATTGGGGCATATCTTTTGACAAATGAAGATGCTCAAAAGAAAATTTTTAAAACTTTTGCAAAAGGTGCTGATCTCTTTGGTGCTGGTATCGAAGAGATGAAAGAGAGAATGGAAGATGCAAAAGCAGAACTCGAAGCAGAACGAGAAGCAAAATAAGAGTTTATGATGACTGCAAATCATGATATAAACTTTAAACTTCTTCACAAAACAAAAAATAGAGCACGATATTTTTGTGATATTTTAAAATATGATATTAATATCAAAGATTTAGAAAATGATTTGAAAAATATTAAAGGTGTTGATCTTGTTCGTATTAATGAAAAATCAAGATCTATAATTTTTGAGTTTGGATATGCTCCTTTAGAATCTATCGAATCATTTTTAAAAAGTTTAGATATATCTAAATATGAAGTATGCGATACATTTTTGAGTAACAATATTTCGTGTATAGCAGAAGAGAAACCATCAAAATCTGGAATGGTAAGAGCTTTTGGTGCATTGGCAGCTGAACCATTACTTTCAGATGATAAACAAAAAATGGCATTAACTACAATTGCAAGTTATCCATTGCTTAAACATGGAGTTGAAGATTTGTTCTCTGAGGGTCTTACTTCAGGTGTATTAGAGTCTATGGCTGTTGGTGTTTCTATTGCTCGAAAAGATTATCTAGCTGCAAATAGTACAAATGCTATGCTTGAATTAGGTGAATATATAGAAGAAACTACAGTTCATAAAAGTGATGACTTGATTCGTGAATTGGCAAAACCTAATGTACAAGAGATTTGGATTGAGCAGGAAAACAATGGAAAAAAAGAGTTAATAAAAATCCAAACATCAACAGTGAAAATTGGTGATATTGTTGTTGTTGGCGCTGGTGATACTATTGCTATTGATGGTCATATCATCAATGGAGAGGCAAGTGTAAATCAAGTTTCTATGACAGGTGAGAGTGAAGCTGTTAAAAAAGAGCGTGGAGATAGAGTAATCTCTGGGACAGTTGTAGAAGAGGGTCGCATAAAAATATGGGCTGAACATGTAGGTGAAGATACTGCAACTGCTCGAATCAAAAACTATATCACGACGAGTTTAAGTGAAAAATCATCTGTTGGGTTAAAAGCTACGAAACTTGCTGATAAGCTTGTACCTGTTACTTTAGGGTTAGCAGGACTGTCATATGCAATTAGTAGAGATTTTGAAACTGTGGCTTCAGTGTTACAAGCTGATTATTCTTGTGCTTTAAAACTGGCTACGCCTGTTGCTTTTAAAACATCAATTGCCCAAGCTGGAAAAAATGGTATCATGATAAAAGGTGCTAAATCTATCGAAGCTTTAAATGATGCAGATACTTTTGTGTTTGACAAAACAGGTACATTAACTCATGGGAAACTAGAAGTTGAAAATATTATCTCTTTTGATGAGAAAAATTGGAGTGAGGATGATATCCTAAATCTTACAGCTTCAGCAGAAGAGCATTATTTTCATCCTGTAGCTGAGGCTATTGTAAATGCTGCAAAAAGGAAAGGTTTTGTACATATGCATCATGAAGAGGTTGAGTTTATCGTAGCACATGGTGTCAAAACAATAGTCAATGAAAAAGAGGTTGTTATAGGAAGTCGTCATTTTTTAGAAGATGATGAGCATATAGACTTTTCAAGTCATGAAGAACAGATTAAACAGTGTTTATTGGATGGAAAAACTATTTTGTATATAGGATATGATGGGAAACTGTTAGGTACTATAGGTATGCGTGATAAAGTGCGTGAAAATGCAAAAAAAATGCTACAACGACTCAAAGAGTTAGGGGTAAAAAATACTGTGATGCTTACAGGAGATATTCATTCAAAAGCTACTAAATTAGCCAAAGAGTTAGGAATTGATACAGTATATTCTGATATGCGTCCTGAAGACAAAGCAAATATGATAAAATTTTTGAAAAAAGATGGTTCAAAAGTTGCTTTTATTGGTGATGGTATCAATGATGCTCCTGCACTTATGAGTGCTGATGTAGGTATTAGTATGAGTTCGGGTGCGGATATAGCGAAAGCTACTGCTGATATTGGTCTTTTAAAAGATGATATTGAAGCGGTGTCTGAAGCGAAAGAGTTGGCTATGAAAACTATGAAACTTATCAATGGAAATTTTAATGCTACAGTTGGTATTAATAGTTGTATATTATTGGGAGCTACTTTTGGATTGTTTAAACCTATAACTACGGCTATACTTCATAACGGTACTACTATTGGTCTTTTAGCTAATTCCATGAAAGGGATTAGAATAAGCGAATAAAAGTTTATAACTTAAGTAACTGCAAGTAAACCACTTGCAGTTACAGTAGTATAAAATTTTTATAGCTTAAAAAAGTAAAGCTATATGGTATCCAACAAAAGCAAATAAATACGCCACTGTTGTTGTAAAAACAAATAAATACGCTACATATTTAAATCCACCTGCCTCTCTTGAAAATACAACTGTTGCTGCTAAACATGGTAAATACATCATCATGATTATGATAAAAGCAACCGCAGAAGCAAATGGAATATTTGCATAGAGTCTCTCTTTTAAAGAACTATTTTCCTCATCAACATCTCCACCTAGTGAGTATAAAACTCCAAGAGTAGAAACTACAACTTCTTTTGCAGCGAGTCCTGTTTGTAACGCAACTGCCATTTTCCAATCCATACCTAAAGGTTCAAATAGAGGTTCTATTAATTTTCCTACTTGTCCTAAATAACTTTGTTCTAAAAGTTTTTCATTTAATAGATTTGATAAATCATCTTTTTGTGCCTCTTGAGCACTTGTGATTTTTTGTTCAAATTCAAATGTCAAAGTATCATTTTTTGGATAATTACTTAAAAACCAAATGAGTAAAGAAGCTGCAGCTATAAAAGTACCTGCTTTTTTTAAATACATAAAAGTTTTGATCTTAACTGTGTGCCAAATTAACATAGCAGATGGCATTCTATATTTAGGCATCTCCATTACAAATGGTTCACTTTCCCCTTTAAAGGCTGTCATTTTTAATACTTTTGCTAGAATAATACCAATAATTGCACCACCTATATAGATAGCAAAAAGTGCATTTCCTGCATATTGGGGAGCAAAAAAAGCACCTATGAATAATACATACACAGGTAATCTTGCACCACAACTCATAAACCCAATAATAAATAAGGTTAATAATCTATCTTTATCATTTTTTAAAATACGAGCACCCATATAAGCAGGTATAGAACAACCAAATCCAGTTACAAGTGGTATAAATGATTGTCCATGCAAACCAAACTTATGGAAAAAACCATCGAGTAAATATGCAACACGAGACATATAACCAGTACCCTCAAGTAAAGCAATACCAACAAATAAAATGATAATATTAGGAACAAATAAAACAACTGCACCTACACCACCTATAAGACCATCAACAATAAGTGATCGTAGATCATCATTTGCGATATTATTTCCTACTGTATCACCTAGCCATCCAAAAAATCCATCAATCCAATCCATTGGGATAGAACCTACTTCAAAAGTTAATTGAAATAAACCCCACATTAAAAATAAAAAAATAGGTATTCCTAAAATAGGATGAATAAATATATTATCTATTTTTTGTGTAGTTGTTAACTTTTCACTATCCACATTCTTTTCTTTTACCGTTTCAGTTAATATTGCTGTATTAAAAGAGATAAACTCATCAGCAAATATATCTATCATAGCTTCTTCATCATGATGTATTTTGATATGATTTTTTGCCTCTAATAAAATAGGTTGTAATGTCACCCAAATAGGATTTTCGAGTAATTCTTTATATCTTTCTTTATCTTCACTGATAAGATCAATTGCTATTTTACGATAAGAATATTCTGTTTGAAATTTATTGTCATTCAAATGTTGTTCAATATTACGTATCTCTTCTTCAATAGATTCACTAAATACCAGTTTGTTTTGTTTTTTGTTTGATTCATAAGTAGTAACAATATTTTGAATTAACTCAGATATTCCTTCTTTTGTAGCTGCTGATACTTTCGTGATTCTTACTCCTAAAAGTTCAGACATATACTGTGCATCTATCGAAATACCTTCTTTTTTTGCTTCATCTGTCATATTGAGTGCTATGAGCATTTTTCTATCAAGGTTAAGAAGTTCTGATGTAAGTTGTAAATTTCTTTCAAGGTTTGTAGAATCAGCAACATTTAAAATCAAATCATATTGCTCATTATTCAAAAAGTCACTTGTTACTTTCTCTTCCATAGAATAATTTGTAAGCATATATGTACCAGGTAAATCAACTATATTGATTGAATAATCTTTATATTTGAATTTTATCTCTTTTTTTTCTACAGTTACCCCTGAAAAGTTTCCTACATGAAGTGTTGTATCTCCCATAGCATTGGTAAGCATACTTTTCCCGACATTTGGTTGTCCTACTAGGGCAATTTTAATTTGTTTCATAATCTTCAACCTCTATTTTCATAGCTTCCTCTTTTCTTAAAGCAATAGACATTTTACCTACTTGTATCTCATACGTTGCATGTAAATTTGTCGATGACAAATATTTTATCTGTACACCTTTTAAAATTCCAAAAGAGATCAGGCGTTGTCTAAGGGCTCCTGTTGTATGTAATTTTTTTATTATATATGTTTTGTTCAATAAACAATCTACAATTGTTTTATTCATAATATTCCTTTGTATTTTACTTATTTAATTATATTAATATTTCTCTTTAAATAGCATTAAAATTGATAATAATTCCTATATTCATAATTTGAATTGACAAAATAGAATATTTACATTACAATTGATATTAATTATCATTATAAATTAAGTTTTTTATGTTACAATTACTTATCTTTTTATTTTAAGGAAAATTATGTTTAATATAGAAAAAGCAAAAGCACATTGTGATGTACCGTGTGGAATTTATGATCCAATATCAGCTCAAATAGCAGCATTGAGTGTTATTAGAATGATTGATTTAATGGATTCGTTGCCAAAAGAAGAAAGTTTGGAGTATATAAATACAATTACTCGACATGTTGCAGTAAAAGAAGAGGAATCTGAAAAAGTAAAACATGAAATTAGAATCATTTGGGGAGACTTTATCAAACCACCAATGATAGAAAAATTTCCTAATATTCATCAATTAGTTCATAATATAATGTCATTAGCAAGTGCAAATAGACAACATGTATCGAGAGCTAAAGCGGTTGAATTACTTGATGCGGTCAATGAATTTACAGAAATATTTTGGTCTCTAAAAGAGATACCAACAACAAAAATCAAAGCACTTTATCTTCCTGGTGAAGAGATTGTTGTGCCTACTTAATGTTCAAATTTTTTAGGGTAAAAGGCTATTCTCTTTATCCTCTTTTAAAAGAGGGTGAAGTTGTTTTTTGTTCTAAAGTTTTTTCTTTTTCTAAAATAAAAATTAACTCTTTTGTTGTATTTAAATATCAAAATTTTTATATGATTAAAAAAGTGACCAAGATATCATCTTTAGGTTATTTTGTACAAGGTGAAAATCCTGATAGCATAGATAGTAGGAATTTTGGAGAGTTACAAAAAAAAGCACTCCAATATAAAGTGCTTTTTCGTTTGTATAAAAAATAAAAAATATCTCCCATTTATACTAGATCAAATTTTATAATAAAACAAGCACCATTGTCATTTTTATAGGTTATATTACCCATTAGCTGACCTTTGACAATACTATAAATTAGCCGCAAACCTAATGTTTTCGAAGTTCTTATATCTATCTCTTTATTAAGACCTTTTCCATTATCGGTAATTTTTAAAATAAAATGTAAATTTGGCTATAATACTTTAAAATAACTTGTAAGGTATAATGACATTGCACATAATCAAAGACAATAATCAAAAACGTGTAACACCAATCTTAAAATGGGCAGGAGGTAAAACACAGCTTTTACCTGAATTAAATAGTAGAATGCCTCTTCACTATAATAATTATATAGAACCATTTTTTGGTGGTGGAGCACTCTTTTTTGCAAACAATCCTGATAGTGCCATATTGGCAGATATAAATCCAGAACTAGTAAATCTATATACTACAGTAGCTAAAGAACCACATCAAATTATTAATAAGTTAAAGACCTATCAAAATTCAGAAGAATTTTTTTATGAAATGAGAGCGAAAGATTATAATTCTTTATCAAATATAGAAAAAGCAGCAAGAACTTTGTTTATAAATAAAACATGCTTTAACGGTTTATATAGAGTTAATAAAAAAGGAGGATTCAATACTCCCTATGGAAGATATAAAAATCCAAATTTTGTTAATGAAGATGGGATATAAGAAGCATCTGTATTGTTAAAAAATGTTACATTTGAAAACTTGGGGTATAAAGAAACACTACAACTTCATGCACAAGAAGGAGATTTTATTTTTTTAGATCCGCCATATTTACCAATAGGAAAATATGAAGACTTTAAGAGATATACAAAAGAAGGTTTTGATGAAGAAGACCATAAGGAATTGGCAGAAGAAGTTAAACGTTTATCAGAAATTGGATGTCATGTGGTATTAACTAATTCTAACTCACCTTTAGTCTATGAATTATACAAAGATTTTGATATTACAGTTGTTCAAACAAAAAGATATGTAAACAGCAATGCGAATAAAAGAACAGGAGAAGATGTGATTGTTACAGTTCCTCCAAAAATAAGGAAAATGGTTAATATTGGGTTTTCTGAATTACCAAATCAAGTAGCTAAATACCCAACAACAAGATATATGGGGAGTAAACAATCATTGTTAAAACAAATTGCTAATGCTACAGCACCTCAGGATTCTATTTCCCAACATCAATATTAACTACATATGCACTTTCCTTGCATACTAAACCTTTTGTTCTATTATCTGGTATTAGTGGAACTGGTAAAACTAAAATTTCACAACTTTTCAATATAATAGAAACTTCAGAAAAAGAAGAAGATGTACCAATTGAAACAAAATCATTTATTATTAAAGTACCTAAAACATTTGATCGATTTAATTTTCCACAAGAACTTCTTTCTACAATATTAACAGTGCATGAACTAGCTGAATTTAATAAAAATGCAGAAGATTTTAGAAAACGTGGTGATGGAGGAAATTTTACAAAATCTCATATTCTTACTATTACAGATGACTTTGGTGATTTTAAAATTGGAGTATACGGACAAAGAGCATCTAGTCCATTAATCCGAGCAAGATATAAAAAAAGTAACAGAGATAAATTAGGAGAAGATTATGATGCAACGAAACATTTATCTCAAAACTATAATGTTGGTGATGTATTAAAACTAGAGAAAACAGGAGAGAAAACGTTTAAAGTATTTTCAGTAAATGATAACACTACAAAGCAGCAAGTTAAAACTCATGATTTAAATACTATTCAACGTTTTTGTTTTATACCTGTGAAAAGTGATTGGACAGACAGTAGTGAATTATTTGGTTTTTACAATTTAATAGAACAAAAATATCATATTACCAAATTTTTAAACTTCATTTTAACAGCAAGAAATAACCCTGAATATCCTTTTTTTGTTCTTTTTGATGAAATGAATTTATCTAAAGTGGAGCACTACTTTAGTGATATTCTTAGTTGTTTAGAAAGTAGAAGAGTAAATGATGACGTAATAATACAAGAACCCATTCCACTATATAATGGGTTAAATACATTAGAAACAGATTCAGAAAGATTTGAAGAGATACCAAACTCTATTGAACTGCCAACAAACCTTTATATTACAGGTACTGTAAATATAGATGAGAGTACATATATGTTTAGTCCCAAAGTGTTAGACAGAGCTAATATAATTGAATTTAATGAAGTAAACCTAGATACATATGGTAAAGAACTACCAACTGATAAATATAAACTAAAAGTTTTTCCAGATTTTACGGAACTGAGATTAGCAACTTTGGAGTCATACAAAGAACTTCCTCAAATTATTAAAACACATCTAATTAAAATAAATGAGATTTTAAAAGAATACCATTTACATTTTGGATATAGAACAGCAAATGAAGTGGCACTATATATTAACAATGCAATGAAATATATTGACAATAGTGAAAGTACTTCATTAAATGCCTTAGATAATCAATTTATTCAGAAAGTATTTCCAAAACTAAATGGAAGTTATGCAATGCTTGAAGCACCGTTAAATAAAATTTTAAAATACCTGTCAAAACAAGAGGATATTTCACAAACTAAAGCTGAAAATACTTCATTTCCTAAAACTATTAAAAAACTACAAAGAATGTATCATAAATTAGCTACAAATGGATACACAAGTTTTATAGATTAATATGAAAATATTTGAAGATGAATTAAAAATAATAATAGTCTCTAATCAATTATTAGAGAATAACACATATTATATTGATTTTGAATCTGAAAATTCTGATGAGATCACAGATGAATTAAAAAGATCAAAACTTAAGAGTTTTGTTAATTGGCAGACTGGAAATCGGTTTGCATCTATTACCATTACAAACTTTATTGGAAATATATTCTTTTTTGGTAATACATATGATATAAAAAGTAGTAAATTTCTAACTGAACTATCAGGAGCTGATCAATTTCAAACACTGCTAAATGATATTCAGCATTTATCGAAAAATGTAATTTTTAGTTATAGTTCACCCTCTTTCGTTATAAGAGAAGTTGATTTTACTGATATTCAACCTAGTCTATTATTAATATTTAATTACTATAAACAGATTATACTACAATGGGGACATACCAAAAATCTTGAATCAAGCTTTCTTCACATCATTCATAACTCAAATTTTAAATATGAACATACTTATAAAATGGAACATATTCACAAAATAAAGAAAGTTAATAGAAAAACGATCTCATCTTTAGCAAAAGACTCTAAATACTATATAAAACTAGATGAAAGTAAAAAGCATTTATTAAGTCTTCCTATTACTAATTTTATCTCTAAAAATTCAGAGGAGAACTATTTTCCTATAAAAACTTTAATAAAAAAAAATACTTAAGTTACAATACTTTAGAAAATCAATTTGTGAAATTCTTTTTTGAATATATTGAAAGTATTACTTACCAATTAAATAGAATAAAAAATCTTCCAGAAAATGTTTTTAAGGAAACTGAGGATGTTCTTTCCTTTTGTCATAGGACACTTAGGAATCCATTCTTCAAAGGTATAGGAAAAATGCAAACAATACCAATTAATTCTACTGTTTTACAGAGTAGAGCTGGCTATAAAGATATATTAGATCACTTTACAAGAAGTCGTTTTGGAGTAAAACATATTTTTGATGAATTTATACAAGAATCGATGTCAATTGATCTAAAACGTATTTCTGACCTTTATGAATACTGGGTATTTTATCAAATAGCAATCGCATTTTTAGGTAATGATATAATTATTGAACAACAAGACGTAGTACTAAAAGATGGAAATGTATCTTATGGAATATGTTTTAAAAAAGACAATATAGCAGTATATTACAATTATACAGAATCAAGATCAAGAAATACAGCTTATAGTGTCTCTCTTAGACCTGATACTATGGTTGAAATTAAAAAAGACAATAAGTCAATAAAATTAATTTTTGATGCTAAATACAAAGTGAAAAATAAATTAACTGAAGAAGGAATTGAAAGGCATATTACATCAGAAGATATATATAAAATGCATACATATTTAGATGCAATTAATAATTCATTATTTGCTATTGCTGTTTATCCAGGAACGGAATTTTACTTTTACGAAAGAAATTATAAATTACCATTGAGACAAAATATTGAGGATATAGAAAGTTTTAATGGCGTTGGAGCGATACCATTAATTCCTAATGATCAGGATTCTTTATTAAAATTTAATAACTTTGTTGTAAGATTAAAAAATTCAATTTGATCTGGCTACACTTATTCATACTTAGAACATTAAAAGATTCTAAGGTAAAATATCAATATGAATAAAGGTAAAGAAGAGATGAGAAATAGTCAATACACAAGAGAATTTAGAGATTC
>Ga0193964_1000679_pt1 | contig 16223 bp, 13 predicted proteins | sample FB_7_MG_FD_140323 | JGI IMG/M metagenome (GOLD analysis project Ga0193964, IMG submission 140323) | Microbial mat bacterial communities from the Broadkill River, Lewes, Delaware, United States - FB_7_MG | ecosystem: Environmental > Aquatic > Freshwater > River > Microbial mats | place: USA... | reverse complement strand
TTGCGTTTTCATCCTAGCGTTAATGAAGGAATTTTAAAATTTTTGGGCTTTGAACAGATTTTGAAAAATGCTCTTACAGGTTTGCCTATTGGTGGAGGCAAAGGTGGGAGTGACTTTGACCCAAAAGGAAAAAGTGATTTTGAGATAATGAAGTTTTGTACAGCATTTATGCAAGAGCTTCACAAATATATAGGTCCAAGAATAGATGTTCCAGCAGGTGATATAGGTGTAGGAGGGCGAGAGATAGGCTATCTTTTTGGTACTTACAAAAGAATTACTAGCTCATTTGAGGGTGTGCTTACAGGTAAACCACAATTTTTTGGTGGCTCTCTTATGCGACCAGAAGCGACAGGGTATGGTGTTGTCTATTTTACCCAAAAGATGTTAGAGCTTGAATTTAAAGAGGAGCTAAAAGATAAAATATGTACTGTGAGTGGTGCAGGAAATGTAGCTATTCATGTGATTGAAAAACTGATACATATAGGAGCTATCCCTGTGACAGCCACAGACTCTAAAGGAACTATTTATGATTCCAGAGGGATAGATGTAGAACTCCTCAAAAGACTTAAACTCGAAGAGAGGGCTTCACTAGAAGAGTATACCAAGGTACACATAAGTGCCAAATATATTCCTGTGAGCGAGTATCCAAAAGATGCTCACGCTGTATGGGATATTCCTTGTTATGCAGCATTTCCTTGTGCTACCCAAAATGAACTCTCTCTTTTGGATGCAAAAAATCTTATTAAAAATAGCTGTACTATTGTTGCAGAGGGTGCAAATATGCCATCAACCCCTGATGCAATCCATGCACTCCTCAAAGCCAATATATCCCTAGCTCCTGCCAAAGCTGCTAATGCTGGTGGTGTTGCAGTGAGTGGTTTTGAGATGAGTCAAAATGCTTCTATGGAAAAATGGACATTTGAAGAGGTTGATCGTAAACTCAAAGAGACAATGGCTGAAATATGTGAAAATGTAGCTTCTACGGCAAAAGAGTATGATTTAGATGGAAACTATGTAGCAGGTGCAAATATAGCAGGGTTTAAACGCGTAGCAGATGCTATGATTGCAGAGGGTATCTAAGGATTCCTCCCTTACCTAATGTGAACTAAGATATTAGTTATTTTTATACAAAATATTCATATCATCTAAGTTACCATATTCAAAGTTTTTATGACACGCTTTACAGTTAGATTTATCTTTAATATTACTCTTTTCATAAGCACTATTTGGAATATCTTTATGCGTCTCTCTCCAATAAGGAGTTTTTGTAATTGCTTTTGGTCTCCTATCTCCTAAAGATTCCATAATTTTCACAGAAGCCTCTCGTGTTGAAGTCTCAGCACTATTAGCTAACAAAAACTCTTTAATACTCTGTTGTTGAGATTTAGAAATATTTGCCTCTGTAATCTCTTCACCAAAATGATTATCTAACTTACTCATAACTCTTTTCCAAGACTCTTTAGGTAATAAAAATGGAGGATATATACTATGACAATTCCCACACTCTTTATGAAATAGTGGTGCCTCCTCTTCATAATAGATATTGGTATACTTTTGTATAGTCAAAAAGTTATAGTTACTACTAATAATAAAAAAGTAAGTTACAATAGCAGTAAATATAGTTGTATATGCAAAAAAGGCGAGACTAGGTTTGACTTGTGTATCTTCTCCTTTGGTTTTTTTGTATCCATTAATCATAGCGAAGACCATGCTTGTTTTATGCCAAAACTGCTCAATCATAACCCCAGAAATATGTAAGAAAACCCAAAAAGCAAAAAGATATGCGGCATACTTATGGATTGTCTCTAAGAGACCCATATAATGGCTAAAATCACTATTAAGAAAATGAAAAATACCTTTTGCCTCTTGAACACCATAAAGAAGTAGTCCTGAAGTGATAATAATCATTCCCACTCCCAACGCCCATATTGTAAACCAACTAGACGCAGGATTATGCCCTGCGGGAATCTCTCGCCATCTATTTTGTATCTTCTCTACAAAGTAGTGTTTGAGTTGCGAGAGTGAGAGCTTGAAAGTATCAAATGTAGCATATCTAGGACCAATAAAACCCCATATAATACGATAAATAATCACAATAAGAAAAATAAAACCTAAAGCAACATGGTGATGGAGAAGATCTTCATAAAATGATGTTATAAAAGCAGTTGTAAAGGAGAGAGCTATCATCCAATGGATAATTCTTGTTCCAATGGGCCAAACAAATACATACCCAGGTTTTTTATTCATAATCTTCTTTCGTGATTATTTATGGTTTATAGCTTCGTAGTATAAAATATAAATAAAGTGGAGTCAGAGAAGAGAATAAATCTCTCTCTGTATATATTATTCTGATGCTGGTGTTGCCTCAGTAGCTGGAGTTGCTTCTTCTGCTGGTGTAGCTGGAGTAGCTTCTTCTGCTGGAGTTGCTTCTTCTGCTGGTGTAGCTGGAGTAGCTTCTTCTGCTGGAGTTGCTTCAGCTACAGGCTCTACTGATACTTCTGGTGTAGCTTCTGGCTCTGGTGTAGCTTCAGGAGCAGGAGTTGTTTCTGCTTTTAAAGACTCTTTATTAAAGAAAGATTTTTCAATATACTCTGCCATTGCTTTAGGATCATAATCATATCCTTTAGCCATAAGTTTTTGCATATTATGTTCCATAATATCATGGGCAGTACCTGAAGATTGATTTGTTCCACCATTTTTGACATCATAAAGGTCAAGCTCTAACTCACCTGCTTGTCTATCATTAAGTGCTGGAGACTTTTTCTCTGTATTACCCTCACCATTTTCACCATGACACTTTACACATGATTGTTGATAAACCTCTTCAGAAGTTTTTGTGTAAGTTTTTGCTTCAGGTGAACTTGGAGTATCATTACATCCACTCAATGCAAAAAGAGCTGTGATTGATAATAGTATTGTATTTGTTCTTTTCATTCTTTTTTTCCTTTAATCTTCTATCAGCTTACGCTCTACCTGAGAGCATACCATATTGTGTCATTGGCTTAAGTGCATAAACTTTGAGTAGCCACCAAATCCATCTCTCTTGTGTAGGGTCAAGAGGGAACGAAGGCGTAGGCTTTTTCGTCCAGTTAAACTCTGCTAGCATAACAGTACCAATACTTGTGATTAATGGACATACAGTATATCCAGCATACTTACTCTCAAGCTCTTTACCTTCCATCATTGCAATTACATTATCTACAACAACTTTATACTGTTTTCTTGCAGACCCACCAGTTTTACCCATTGGAACAGCTGCAATATCACCCAATGCAAATATATTAGGATATTTAACATGTTGGAGTGTCTCTTTGTGGACAGGTACCCAACCTTTACTTGAACCCACAGGGGAGTTAGCAATCTCTTCTGCCGCTCTCATTGGTGGAGTAATATGTAAAAAGTCAAACTCTTTCTCAACTTTTTCACTTCTTGGCACAATTGAATACTCTTCAAGATCATCATCCCAAGCACCTTTCTCTTTCCAATGTCTATTGAAAGTTGCTATTTTTTTGATTGGATCTACAGCAACGAGATTATGTCTATAGTTCCACTTCATATCTCTAGCTTCAAATTGATTGACAATCGCGTCGTGATACTCTTTTACACCAAACATCTTGCCACCATTTGGTAAGAACATCAATTCAGCATTCTCTCTCGCACCTGCTTCTCTTAATCTTGCATCTGTAAGATACATAATCTTTTTAGGAGCTCCACCACACTTGATTGGTGTATTTGGGTGAGTAAAGAGACCTTTTACTTTTTTACCACTTTTTGCATCTGCAATAAACTTTTGCATCTGTGTCCAAGTATCTGTTGCACCATTTGCAAAATAGATAGAGGCTATACCATTTTGACCAATGACTTTACGCACAGCACTATCATCACCTCTAGAGGTAATCGTATCAGTAATGCCCAAACCTTCAATTTTAGAAAAATCTAATTTAAGTCCTGCAGCAATCACTAAATAGTCATACTTTAGCTCTTTCCCGCCACTTGTTTTCACACTATTATTCTCAGGGTCAAACTCTACTGCTTTCTCTTTGATAAGAGTTACGCCTTCTGGAACAAAATCATCTCTTTTATAGGATGTATCTTCATTTTTCCAAACACCTGCACCCACAAGAGTCTGTCCTGGTTGATATGAAGTTGAATGCTCAGTTGGTTCTAATACAGTAATATCTGGATTATCCAATGAGTTGTTAAATCGAGCAGCTGTAGACATACCTGCTAAACCACCACCAACAATAAGTATTTTAGCTTTTACTGCACTACTTGCTTTAGCTTCAGTAGTTGCACCACTTGCCATAAGCATTGCAGCACCACTTGCTCCAAACATCTTAATCGCATCACGACGAGAAATACCTTCCTCTTTGAAGTGTGCATCAATAAGTTCCATGCCTTCTTTTAACATTTTATTATCCAAAATTTTTCCTTTCAAAATTCATAATAAACAATTTTACTCAAACTAATCTAAGAGTTAGATAAAAGATTTTTTTATATTTAAAATTAATTATTATATTTCTGTATCGTATCAATAAGTAATTGTAATGTTGTCTCGCCTCTAAAAAAGTTCTCATTAATGGTGTAAGCGATGGTAACTCTCTCTCCACTTTTCCAAAAATTTTCACTCTTAAACTTTACACCAATAAATGTCATACTCCCTTGCAAAAAAGCAAAACGCAAATGCTCACTATTTTTACCCATAGTATCTACTTGAAGAAGTGTTACATTAGTTGAGATAAACTTTGGTCTTTGATTTGATTGACCAAAAGGCTCATACTTTTTCATAAGTGCGGTTAATTCAAAAGTAATATCCTCAAAGGATAACTCACCTACAATTTGGGGATTATACTCTAACTTACTATACGAACCCTCTCTATAGCCTCGCTCTAGTGCTTCTTTGAACTCCTCTAAATTATTCTCTAATAAAGAGACTCCAATGGCTGCATGATGGCCACCAAATTTCAAGAGAAGAGAACGGCATTTATTGGTAATAGCAAAAAGATTACAATTCCCAAAACTTCTGCCACTCCCTTTGAGTTCTCCTAAAGGATTTTTAGTCAAGATAATAGTTGGTTTGCTACAATGCTCTGCAACTCGTGCAGCAACAATGCCCAATACACCCTCATGCCACTCCTCACCATAGAGTACCAAAACCTCACCCTCATATATCTGTTGAAGAGCCTCTTTGGTAATTTGTTGCTCTATATCTTTGCGAGTTTTATTAAATGTTACTAATTTTTCTAACTCTATTCGAGCCTCATAAATAGTACGACTCATCAAAAAATCAACTGCAAAAGAGGCATCTTCCATGCGTCCTGCACTATTGAGTGTAGGAGCAATCTGAAAGCCTATATCATCGCCAACAAAAGCATCTCTATTGAGGTGTTCTTTAAATGCTTGTATGGCGGGTCGATTACTTCTATTAAGAAGAGCTATACCCGAGAGAACCATGGCTCTATTAATATGCAAAAGAGGCATCATATCTGCTATAATTGCTATAGCAACAAGCTCAATATATGCTTTGGTATCGACACAAACTGCTAACTCATTTTTGAGGAGAGATATAAGATACCATGCAATCTGCGCCCCACATATTTCAGCATAAGGAAAACTACATCCCTCTTGTTTTTGATCTACAATAGCATAAGCCGTAGGCAAAATAGGAGGAAGTAGGTGATGGTCAGTAATAATCAAATCAATTCCCATCTCTTCACACATTTTAGATGCTTCAACAGCAGAGATACCATTATCAACTGTTATAACCAAATCATACCCTTTGATTCTTGGAATCAATGAGGGACTTAACCCATAGCCATCTCTAAATCTATTAGGTATAACAGAGTCTAACTCTACACCAATTTCATCAAAAAAAAGTTTCATAATTGTTGTAGAGACTACTCCATCTACATCATAATCACCAATTAAGATAATCTTTTCTTTTTTCTCTATTGCCTCTTTAATTCGATTAGTTGCTTTTTGTAAATCTTTGAGAAGTGTAGGATGGGGTAGGTCTTTAAGAGACAAAAACCCATCTGCATCAAAGCGACTATGAAGGAGCTTTTGTAGAGAGTGTGGTGTTATTTTGGGATAATCATACATAAAAATTCTTTCGTAGAGACTCTTTATTGATGCTTAATAGAAGCCTGTACAAATCCCATAATAGCTGGATTAGGATTTTGCAATCTTGATGTAAATTCAGGATGAAACTGAACTCCCAAAAACCAAGGATGTTCAGTAACTTCAATCGCCTCAATCAAACCATTAGATTCACCTGTAATCATCATTCCATTTGTCTCTAATCTCTCTCTATAAGCTGGATTAGCCTCATAACGATGTCTATGTCTCTCATAGATAATACTACTATCATAAGTTTTAGAGAGATTTGAACCCTCTTTTGTATTACACTCATACTCACCAAGTCGCAGTGTACCACCCATTGGAGATTTAGATGTTCTTACCTGTTCGGTACCTGTAGAGTCAATAAATTGATCAATAAGATAGATAATAGGGTCTTTTGTTTTTGGTTCAAACTCTACAGAGTTAGCTTCTTGAAGATTGAGTACATTTCTAGCAAACTCTATCATAGCAAGTTGCATACCCAAACAGATTCCTAAAAAAGGTATTTTTTTCTCTCTTGCATATTTTATTGATTGGATTTTACCCTCAACACCTCGTGACCCAAAACCACCAGCAACTAAAATACCATGACAATCTTGAAGATATTTTTGAGCTCCATCATCTTCTACTTTTTCACTATCTACCCATTTGATATGCACATCAGTATCCAAGTGAGCACCTGCATGAATAAGTGCTTCAGTGAGTGATTTATAGGACTCTTTAAGGTCAAGATATTTTCCTACAAATGCAATATTGATTCTATGTGCAGGTTGTATAATTTTTTTGACCAAATCATTCCACTCATCCATATTAGGTTTGAGGTTATCTAAATTAAGCTGTTTTGCAATAGGTGTTAAGATATCTTGAACCATAAAATTCATTGGAACACGATAGATAGAGAGTGCATCAATAGCATCAATAACACTCGCCTCTTCTACATCACAATTATAAGCGATTTTTCGTTTAAGTTCTCTAGGTACGGGTTGTTCTGAACGAAGTACTAGCATATGTGGTGCTATACCAATGCGTCGTAACTCTTGGACTGAGTGTTGGGTTGGTTTTGTTTTGAGTTCACCAGCTGCTTTAATATAAGGAAGAAGCGTTACATGTATATTCATAACATTTTCAGGACCTAATTCATGTTTCATCTGTCGAATAGTTTCAAGAAAAGGAAGACCCTCTATATCACCAGTAGTTCCACCAAGTTCCACAATAAGAATATCTTTATTCTCTCCCGCATAGATAATTCTCTCTTTAATCTCATTTACAATATGAGGTACTACTTGGATAGTTTTTCCTAAATATTTCCCTTTTCTCTCATTTTCAATAACTGTTTTATAGACTTGACCTGTGGTAAAGTTATTTTTTTGTGTTAAAGAGGTATCAAGAAATCTCTCATAATGCCCTAAATCCAAATCTGTCTCTGCACCATCTTTAGTTACAAAAACTTCACCATGTTCGAGAGGACTCATCGTCCCTGGGTCCACATTGATATATGGGTCTAGTTTAAGTACGCCTATTCTCAATCCTGAGTGCTTTAAAAGAGTTCCTATACTAGCTGCTGTGATTCCTTTACCTAATGAGCTTAAAACTCCACCTGTGACAAATATATATTTAGACATTAAAAACCTTTTGATTATATAACTATGGGCATGATAATTGTAATAAAATTATCATCTTGGATAACAAATGGTAGATTCTCTTCATTGATACCAAGTGTAAATTGATTATTCTCTATTTGTGATAAAAAGTCAAGAAGATACCTACTATTAAAACTTAATCGAAACTCATCTGTAAGACCTGTATTTATTTTTAGTTTTGTTTTTGCTTCTATGTTATCTGAAGCCAAAGATTTAAAGAGTATCTCGTTGGCTTGAATTCTTAACTCAATATCTTGAGAAATTGTTGTTATCATTTTGATTGAATCTATCATCTCTTTTTTTGGAAGAAGAATACTATTTTTTATATTTGTTGGAATAATTCTCTCATAGTCTGGATACTTTCCATTGATAAGTCTTGTATAGAAGTAATAATTTTTGTTAGTAATAATAAGATTTGTCTCATCATAATAGATGGTGATTGTATCTAAAAAGAGTTTTTGTATCTCTAGTATAGCTTTTTTAGGAACTATTATTGAGAGTTGTTGAGGATTACTACTTTTGATAGTGGCTATAGATAATCTTCTTGTATCGGTACCGACTAAATCTGTGGCATCTGATTTGATACTAATCAAAGCTCCATTAAGTTCAAATTTAGGATTATTAGTATCAATAGCTAAAGATATTTTTTTAAGATTTTGAATTAACTCTAAGGAGTCAAGAGGAATTTGAGGTTTATTTTCTATATTTGGAAAAGATGGAAATGCAGTTGCATCAAAAGTAGGAAGTTTAAATTTAGAATTTTTTTGTTTTATTGTCAAGATATTATCAACTAGCTCAAAAGTTATCTCTTCATCTTTAAGTATTCGGACTATATCTAATAGCTTCTTACCATTTACAGTAAATGCACCCTCTTCTTTAATATTTATTTGTTTAGTAATAATTTGTAAACCTATTTCTCTATCTGTTGCTTTAATTATACATTCATTATTTTGTGTTTGAAAAAAAATATGAGATGTTATTTGACTAGCATCTTTTTTTTCTAAAAATGGTTGTAAATTAATTAGTATAGATTCAATAACCACTTTAGGTGTATTAATTTTCATGATTTTCCCTTATATTTATTTAATAAGTAGTAGATAGTAGTAGTTTGTGTTGAATAAGTGAAAAAGTACCTCAACGCCTCTTTTTATGGTGTTTTGTTAGGCAACTTTTCTTTTTTAGTTATTCACATCTATTCACTATTAAAATTATATCTTTTTTTTATTCAATTTCCATTGTAGTTAGTATGAACTTTATTTGAGAGTTCTTCAAGTTGAATTTTGAAGCCTTCATCATTATTGATTATCTCTGTAATTTTTTTCATAGTATGGCTAATAGTAGTGTGGTCTTTCATCCCAAAATAGAGGGCAATTTGTGGCATAGAGTTGGGGGTTAGGTTTCTTGCTAAATAGATAACAATTCGTCGAGCATTTACCACAACTCTTGTCCGTTTTTTTGATTTTATGTCAGAGGGTTTAATATTAAGCTCTCTGGATATAATAGAGACAATATCATCTATGGTAATATTCTCTTTTTTCTCTTTGAGCTGGTCTTTGATGGCATTTTTGGTAAACTCCATCGTAATTTTTTGGTTTAGCATAGAACTAAGAGCATTGAGTTTGATGATGGTACCCTCTATCTCCCTAATATTCTCTCCCATATGTGTGGCAATATAGTTTATAATCTCTTTTTCTAGTCTTATACCATCGAGTTCACACTTTTTTTGAATAATTGCTATTTTTGTCTCAAGACCCGGAGGCTGTATATCTGCAAGTAGTCCCCACTCAAAACGACTTTTGAGTCTATCTACTAATCCTGCTATCTTATTGGGTTGTCTATCTGATGTCATAACAATCTGTTTTTTTGCAATATGGAGTTCATTAAATGTATGAAAAAACTCCTCTTGTGTCTGCTCTTTGCGACTCAAAAACTGTATATCATCAATTAGCAACAGGTCACACTCTCTAAACTTCTCTCTAAAACGATCCATTGTTTGACTTCTTAGATGTGATGTAAAGCTATTCATAAACTGCTCTAGGGTAGTATAGATAACAGTTTTTCCTACATTAAGATGATAATTTCCTATAGCTTGTATAAGATGACTCTTGCCTAAACCTACCCCACCATAGATAAAAAGAGGATTATACTGTTCACCAGGTTTTTCCGCAGCACTTTTGGCAGCAGTATAGGCAAATTGATTGGAGTCTCCTACAATAAAACTATCAAATGTAAAAGATGGGTTGAGTTTAGTACTTTTAATATTCCCTTTTTGCTCTACCACTTTGGGTTTATTAGAAGATTTTTTCAGATTTTTTCCTGAATAGATTTCTATTTCTGGTTTTATTCCATCGAGTATCTCAAAAATATGGGCAATCTTATCTTTATATTTAGTTTTAATCCATTTTGCTATAAGTATATTAGGTGCAGAGAAGTAGGCGATATTACTTCTAGAGAGTTCTGCATCATAATAGAGTCTTTTTATATATCGTTCATAATCGGTGAGAGTAATCTCTCTTTTGAGCGTCTCTAATACTTTTTGACCAATATTCATTCTTTTAATCCTAACAATTATATACATGTGAATAACTGTGTGGATTTTAGCTAAAGTTAGCTAATATATGGTTATAAATTTAGAGTGAATGTTTTTATTCACATGTGAACAAAGGTGTGAATGTATATACTAGGAATAGACCCCGGAAGCCGTAATTTAGGCTATTGCATACTTTTCTTTAATGGGAAAAGTTATTCACTTATTGAAGCAGGAGTGTTGAAAATCAAAACAACTATACTTCAAGAACAGATTGTGGAATTGATGGAAGGATTAGATCTGATTTTGGCATCACACACTATAGATGAGGTGGCAATAGAGGATATATTTTTTGCACACAATCCCAAAACAGTACTCAAATTAGCACAGTTTAGAGGGGCTATCTCATTGAAAATTATTCAAGATATAGGCTATTTTCATGAGTATACTCCTCTACAGGTTAAAAAAGCACTCACAGGCAATGGCAAAGCCACCAAAGAGCAAGTAGCTTTTATGGTAAAACGACTCTTAGGAATCAAAAAAGAGATTAGACCTTTTGATATTACAGATGCTATGGCAATAGCTATTACACATACCCAAAGAGTAAGAGTGACAAAAAAGCGTTAGGGACGGAGAGTTTTTTGTGAAAAGTAAATATTATCAGATTATTAAATTCGTTCAATATTTCCTACAACTTTCCCTACAATTGCTACCTCTTCATAAGAGAGTATCTCTGGGGGATAGGCTTGATTATCAGAGATAAGTTCTATCATTCCATCTGCTCTTTGACGCACTCTTTTGATAAAAAGTCCAGCATTTGTAGAAGCGATAAAGATGCCTCCTTTGTTGATGCAGTTTTGTTCTCTATCTACAAATACAATAGCTCCATCTTTGAGTGTAGGCTCCATGGATTCACCATCTACATGAATTGCCTCTAGCTCTTTATGATTATACTCTACCATATTATGCATAATCTTCTCATCAACAGTAATTATCTCATACTCCTCGCCAAATACCTCTGCTCCACCACCAGCACTTGCACGAATATCTGCAAAATAACGCACCTGAAAAAACTTTGTTGTCTCTTCAATAAGCATATCTACAGATTGGTCAAAAAAGAGCCAGTTAATACTTAATTTTTTTCTTGCACAAAACTCTAAGAGCTCAGGATATGGAATAGATTTCCTTTTTTTCATTGTTGCAAAAGTAGTCTGTGGAATCCCTAGTTCTCTAGCTACATCTTTATCATAGATTTTGCCACCAATTTTATTATTGGAGATAATATCTTTTATTTTTTCTATAATTTCATTAAATTCAATCACTCTAAACTCCTTTGTAAAGAGTAATTATAGCATATAAATATTTCAAAATGAGATATATTTTTTAGAAAAATATAATTATGAAATAATAGACTCTTCTATTATCCTAACAAAAGCACATTGACCTTATCGCCTATCTCTTTGTTTGATTCATTTTCATCTGTAACAATCAGAGCTATATCCCCTAGCATATTGGTTAATATTGCACTAGAGCCTACCTTTTTGTCTTGAAAGTCTACACTATATTCCCCATCAATAAGTCTAATATTACATGCTGTAAACTCTGTTTTTTTGGCTCTTTTGATAAAAGGCTCTGTTAATGTGGCTTTGATGGTGTGTAATGTACGATTGCTTTGTTGGAGTTTGGCTATAAGGGGTACAAGATAGAGAAGAGCCGTAACCGTAGAGGAGTAGGCAAAACCTGGAAGCCCTACAATAAACTTATCTCCTTTTCTTGCAATCATAATATGTTGGCCGGGTTTGATGCGTACCCCTTTGATAAGTACATCATATCCAAGCTCTACAATCACATCTTTTACAAAATCAAAATCCCCCACACTTACGCCACCTGTAGTTACTACAATATCACTTTGATGCATAGCCTTGGCTATCGCCTTGGTAATACTCTCTTTGTCATCTGCGATACATCCATGTTGCAAGGCGATACCATCATACTTTTTGACAATGGCTTCGAGTATGTAGTTGTTAGAGCTTCTAATCTGTGCATCATTTGTCTGTGTCTCTCCAAGCTCTAAAAGCTCACTTCCTGTGGAGAGAATAGAGACTCTAGGCTTTTCATAGACCAAAACAGAGACGATATTGAGACTTGCCATAACACCAATTTGTGCTATATCTATTGTGGTTCCTTTGGGTATAAGGCATTGATTTTCTCTATAGTTTTCGCCAATAGCTCGTACTGAAAACCCTTTAGGAACTGTTTGGTTTATAATAATCTCATCACCCTCTACAGTAACATTCTCTATAGGAACAAGCGTATCGCTCCCCTCAGGCATAAGTGAACCTGTAAAGGTTTTGATGCAGTAGCCCTCTTTGATAGTATCACTAAGGCTACTTCCTGCTGGGTTAATACTAGAGATAGTAAGCCTCTCTAAGCCACCATCTTTGTGGGCAAAGGCGTAGCCATCCATAGCAGAGGTAGGGTATGCGGGTGAGTTGTGGTCTGTGATAATATCTTGGGCAAGTGTATACCCTAAAGTATCACAGAGATAGAGTTTTTTGGTTTTGAAGTTTGCTATTTTTAAATCTGAAATAGTTGCTAGTGAGTCATCAAAGTGTATCATTGCCATGGAGTTTTCCTTATATAATAGTGAGCAAATTGTACTATAAGAAGATATAAAAGAGGCTATGAAGCTACTCAATAATCATAACATCTCTAGGTCTAATCTCATTTTCATAGCAGTAGGAACGAATCTTGATAGGCATAGCAGAGACTCTGCATAGCTCTTTGAACATCTTGGGCATAGGGGTTGTGGTAAAGGGGGCTATATAGAGTCTGCTATTTTGGTAGACAACTGCCCACTTGCCACCTATCACAATAGATTTTTTATGGGCTATCTCTTCTCTCTGTTTAGATGAGAGCAGATACCCTAGCTCTTTGAGTGCTTGGTCTGCCCCTTTGCTTCGGAGCCTAGAGGATGCTAAGTGCAAGACTCGCAACTCTTTGATGCGTACAGTAGTCTCTATCCCCTCTGCTAAGAGATGCTTCTCTTCTCGTAGATACTCAAAACTCCTCGCAATCCCCTCTGCATACTCTGCAATAAGCCCATCACTCCAGTTAGCTCTAAAGCGGTTTCTCTCATATTTTTTTTGGCTATTGCTCTTGTCTATAAAGTAGTGGTGGTTATGGGATTTTAGATACGAGAGAAGCTCCTCTTTGGTTGATGCAAGAAGAGGTCGCGTAAGATAGAAGGGGTTGCCACTAGGCGTATAACGCAGAGTAGAGGGTTCAAGCCCAATCAGTTCTGACACCCCTGCACCTTTACTCAAACGCATCAAAAACCACTCTAGTTGATCGTTGAGCTGGTGGGCTGTGAGTAGATTGGTATAGTGGTGTTCGTCTATCAGAGAGTGGAAAAACTTATATCTAAATGCTCTAGCATTGGCTTCAAAGTTATTGTTCCACTGGGGAGCTTTGGCGATATAAACAGCCACATTATACTCCTCTGCCAAAGAGAGAGCATACGCCTCTTCTGCTTGTGACTCCTCTCTAAGAGCATAATTTACAAGAGCAATATCAAAAGGGATTTGATTCTCTATCAAGAGAAAAAAGAGAGCAGAGGAGTCTACTCCAGCAGAGAATGCCAAGAGGTTTTTACTGCTTGTAAGGGAGTTACTATAGGAGAGTTTAGGGTCTATCATAGAGCTTTGATAAGTGTTGCTAAGAGTTGCTCTCCTGCTAGTTGTGTGATTTTGGCATGGTAGCGTTTGCCATACTCTATAGGCAGATCACTTGTATCATTAATCAAAATCTCTCCATCTATCTCCACAGCCCACAAAAGAGGACGAGCCGAAAGAAGATACGCATGCTCATCACTCTCTTTTTCTACTACTACTGTTAACTCCTTACCTACCATATTTTGGAGGGAGTGCAGAGTAGAGCTATCGGCAATGGCACCCAACATATCTGCTCTTTGATTGATAACCTCATCATCTATCTGCTCCATAGAGTAGGCAGAGGTGGTCTCTTCATTGGAGTAGTGAAAGGTGTTAAATCTATCAAAACCAAACGCTTCCATAAATGCACAGAGCTTCTCAAAACTCTTACTATCTTCACTAGGGTGTCCTGCAATCACAGAGGTGCGTACAAAAGAGTCTTTTTTGCTTCGCATATACTCTAAAAGCTCTACTGTCTTGAGCTCTCCAAATCCTCGCTTCATCACTTTAAGCATTCTATCATCAATATGTTGGATAGGCATATCATAGTAGCTCTCAAAAGTCGAAGAGTTAGCAATGGCATCAATCAGAGCAAAAGAGGTTGTACTAGGGTAGAGATAGAGTATTCTAGCACTCACCACTCCCTCAATACCCTCTACCGCCTTGATAAGCTCTACAAGACCATCTGCTAACTTCATATCGCGTCCAAAACTAGAGCTATCTTGAGAGATAAAAGAGAAATCATAGTAGCCATCAGCCACAAGATTCTCTACCTCTTTAACAATAGAGCTAAGGCTTCGTGAGTGGAGTTTGCCCTTGAAACTAGGAATAGCACAAAAGGAGCAACTCTGATTGCACCCCTCTGCTATCTTGATATAGGCATGGTATGAAGAGCCTGTAATGACTCTATTGGAGGTCTCACTAGCTAGGTAGACCTCTGGGGTAAAGGTGCTTTGTCTCTTGGCGATGAGTTCATCTATCTTCTCATAATCGCCTACTCCTGTAAAGATGTCAATCTCACTCATCTGCTCTTGGAGTTCCTCTTTGTACCGTTCGCTCAAACAGCCACTCATTACCAAGAGAGACTCCTCTTTTCGCTCTTGGTGGAGAGTAAGCACTGTCTGAATACTCTCCTCTTTGGCAGCTTCTATAAAACCACATGTATTGACTATAATAACATCTGCAACAGTTGCATCATCAATCACCTCATAATCACGCAAACGACCAAGCATCACTTCACTATCTACAAGGTTCTTAGTACAGCCAAGGCTTACTAAATGGAGTTTTTTTGACATAAGAGTATTCACTTTAATTTTTTGGAGATTATAGCATATCTATTCAAAAAATTATTCAGTGGCATAGAATATACTAACAAAATAGTATAATAACCTTTTTAAAAAGGACATAATTATGAAACAATTTTTACTTATTTGTAGTTTGGTATTTTCTACTTTTCTTCTTGCCGAGCAGACCAAGGGTGTGAATGAGATGACTCCTAAAGTGCTGTTTGAGTTAATAGAAAAAGATGTAAACGATTTGTATATTCTTGATATTCGAGAACCCGATCAGATTGGACATGGGGAGATTTTTCATTTGAATCTTGTAAAAATTACTCGTGGATATTTGGAGTTTAAAGTAGAAAAAGAGATAGCTGATAAAAAGGCTCGTATTGTTATCTATTGCTGTACAGGCAAAAGAGGAAGACTAGCAGCCAAAACACTCCAAGAGATGGGATATACTAATGTCTACTCACTCAAAAATGGTATTAGAGGATGGGTAGAGTCTGGATTTCCACTTGATACTGTATATGGAGAAGTTGTCCTAAAAGAGACACTCAAAAAATAGTTAGAGGTATATATTGTCTAGTATAAATAAAGTATCTGTGGTTATTCCCTGTTTTAACGAACAAAAATATATAAATGAGTGTATTGAGTCTATTATAGCATCTGATATTTCAAAAGATAATTTTGAGGTGATTTTTGTAGATGGTAATAGTGATGATACCTCAAGAGATATTATTAACTCCTATCAAAAAAGCTGTCCCTATATTAGGCTTTTGGTAAATCCTCAAAAATTCACACCCATTAGTATGAATATGGGGATAAACGCATCAGATGGAGAGTATATATTTATCCTTTCTGCTCATGCCAAATATGAGAGTTCTTATTTCTCTAGCTTACTTCAGGCTATCCAAGAGCTTCAAGCTGAGTGTGTAGGTGGAGT
>Ga0193964_1000677_pt1 | contig 16245 bp, 16 predicted proteins | sample FB_7_MG_FD_140323 | JGI IMG/M metagenome (GOLD analysis project Ga0193964, IMG submission 140323) | Microbial mat bacterial communities from the Broadkill River, Lewes, Delaware, United States - FB_7_MG | ecosystem: Environmental > Aquatic > Freshwater > River > Microbial mats | place: USA... | reverse complement strand
CTTCCAAATTATCAAAATCAAATCCATCTTCAACTTCATCTTCAAAATCTTCTATCATTTTTAATCAATCTCCTTTTTTTAATTAACAATCAGCAACATCAAAGTCACCATCGCAAAACTAATCGCAACAACTCTTATAAATGATGCTTTTTTATCATTTTTATAACAAATTATTGCCCCTACACTTTGTGAATAATATGTATTCTTCCAACTTTCTTCAATAAAATCTTTCGATAAAATCATCGTAATTAAGAATGCTGGGCATAGATGCATACTCATCATATACTCAATATAAAGATTCAAATAATAAGAAGCTACAGCCAACCCAATTATAAAAATAAATAATAAAATCTTTTTTTCAACATTTCTTGTCTGAGTGTTATCGTAAAACAATATCGCCATCGATAGAGCTGTCAGAATCGTAAATACAGATACTAATATATTGCTGTAACCATCTCTATTGAATCCCGAATCGAAATTCAAATCAATCAGAAAAGCACAAGAAATCAAAAACATAGGAAAATATTTATATAAAAATACTCTCCACATTGCAACTCTTGCAAACACTTCATTTGTGATTATCTCAGTGGATAATTTTATATTATCATCATTTATTCTCTCAAATTCAACCTCTTTCCGATTCATTTTCAGCATCCACAACAGCAACGCTTTTCCTGTTGACATATGCTCAATCGTTCTTTTTTCAATATTCATATTGCAACCTTTTTTGTATTTTTTAAAATCCTCTGATCATCAATTTCTCTCAGAACTAACAGCAAACCCTCACTCAATTGCTCTCTATTTTCCTTTTTTAATTTGAGATTTTTGAATAAATTTTTTGCTTTTTTCAAGATCATGATATATTTCCCAATCAAAACCACTTCAATATTGGTTGAAGAATCTCTAGCAGCTGCTGTTAGCAACCGCAAATATTTACGAATAATTTTAATTTCTCTTTTGAATTTCATCTTTTATCCCTTTATTTTTATTTTTTTTTATGAAAAACTCAACTATCATCATTGCTATAAGTGATGCAACAGTCAAATAAATAGTAAAGCTATTCATCTCTTCATTTAATACTCGAATCATCTCATTTTCATTAATGTCACTATTCGCAAGAAATGAAATGACTCCGTAGTAATAGAATTGCAAAATTGAAAACCAAATCATAAAATAGATAACGAATCTCAAAAATATATTCATATTCCGAAGTCTCCACTTCTCAGCTTTTTGCTCTTTTATCATTCTGTTTTGCTCTTTTTGTTTCTCTACCAACAGCTTAAAATCGGTGTTTACAACTGATTCATAAAAGCTAACAGAAGAGCAAATCATAAAAATATAAATGCTCGAAAAAATAAATAAAATTTCAAATATTTTCAAAATATTTTCAGACAAACCAAGTGAATTATTTTCTAACAGAAAGAAAGACAAATAATAAAATCCGAAACTCGATCCAAAAATTAGAAAAATATAAAATATATATCTCACATACTTATTCAACCCCTTAACCATCGTATAGATAGCTAGATTGCTATCTATATTCTTACGAAAAAATAAAGCTAATATTTCCGTAAATTTAAATTTTGTTTTTTCCATATGTTTTTCCTTTTTTATAATTTTATCTTATGATTCTCTTGTGCCATGCTTTCAGCTATATTATCTATGGCGTTGGCGGATTCAAGATTAAACAGGTCAAATAGTGCTGTATGAGTAGTGATAATAAGCTTATATGTGATAACAACTGAGATAAATAAAATACCTACTTGAATCAATCCATCGAAGAAATATATCTTCATCAATTCAAATGTACTTGCCTTTGAGACCTCTAAATTCTCAATCATTCCTAATACTATTCTTTTACTAAATGATGATGATAGAGTCAATAACAAACTGTGAGCAGTCATCGCTAACCATATACTTAAAACGAATACAGGCAACTCAATCATCGTTGCTAGTATCTTCATTGTGAACTTAGAGACGGCTTCAATGTTATGCTTCGCAAACAGCACAGGTAGCAGAAATATCGTAGCTAAATGATATATAAGTATTTTTGAAGTCATAACTATAAACCTTCCAAATCCGACCAGAAATATAACAATAATCGGAGCAATCGCAATCAATGTAATTGCTGCTTGATACGAGTATGACATCGCAATTACTTCTGGAAGAAATTTTCCAATTGCTGCACCTGTAATTGCACCTGTAACAGCAGATAAAATCTCATTAAACCAGTTACTATCAGTTATATCTGTCGCTATGTTAGCTCCGCCAACAGCCCCAAGGATCATTGCATGATCTTTGGAAATTCCATAGATTGTTGAAACACTGGGGAGAAGATACAAAGGCAAAGCACTCAGAAAAGAATGTACTTGATTATCTATGAATGACAAACCTAAAGCATCCTTCACATCATTATCTGTTGTGATTAAACTCCCTATATGCTCTGTTTGCATAATTGTTACAGGTAATCCTAATATCCCTAAAATTCCATAATCTCGTACTAATTCGTATTGAAATTGAATCAAGTTTTTTACAATTCTTATCTTCCCACTATCTGCATTATTGAGATTTGTCGTCGATTTTTCTAATGCAGAATTAAAATTTTCATATTTATTTTTCAATATTCCTAATTTAGAATTAGATCTACCACAAGCAGTTAATAGTAGCTTAGGATATCGTACACCCTCCAAGTTTGCAGTATCGTCATAACTTTTTACAATCCCTTTCTTATCAAGCGGTTGATAATAAGTAGCTCCGTTCCCATTATCAATATTGTCAGCATAAAAACTTAACTCAGAAGTTGGATATTTATTTGTTTTATCTCTCATAAGTTGAGATACTAATGTATTACTATATGTTTGATTACATAAAGCTACAATATTCCTATGCGTATTGTATTGCTTGACTGTTTGAATTTTACTCGCATAGTTATGCACAATATCATCTGTATTACTCAACCCAGCTCGTGAAATTAAACTATCTATCTCACTATCTACTATTACATTAGTTGCATCAGTCGCCCAGTTCATAAAGATATAATAACCCGTACGCTCAAATATTTGATAATTAGACTTCATCACGCTGTATTCTTGACTACTTCCATCATCAGAAACTACTGTCACATCTTCTCTACCTACAGGGAAAAACAAAGTAAGTCCAATCAGTAAAGTAGCTGCATAAGGTATTTTCTTATCATAATCTTGTTTTTTCTCAATTTTATTGACAAGTGGCATAGCTACAGTACGACCTAATGCCCAAGTTCCAAAGAACGATACAAGCATAAATAGATAAGTCATACTTAAATCACTTAATTTCGCATAAACATCAGCAATTGTAGAAGCTTTCGCAGAAAGTACATCACTATTATTATGTGTGTTATGATTTATAATATAAGCAGATTCTGAAATATCCGCAGCAGATGGGTCTGTTATTTGAGAATTGTAACCCTCTTTTAATTGAACCCGATTAGTTGATTTGGTTGATTGTACATCTATAATATCAGTGTCAGTTAAAATAGAAGATAACAATATATCACTAATATTGAGATAATTACTACCTGTATAATTTGTCACAGAGTCTCTGATTGCTCTCTTTTGAACAAATAACTGATTATAGATATTTTCACTAATATCTATTATGTTTTTATTATTTTCTCTAGCACTTATTTTATCTTTTTTCAAAAACTCTTTACAACCAGCTGGTAAAGATAACTCATAATATCCAAATGGTCTATATTTCTCTCTAGTAGATGCAACAGCACACTTATATTTCCCTGAGTTAAGATCTATATCATATAATGATGATGTCAGATTAGTATCGTGTATGTAAGTTTTACATGTAAATACTTCCATCGGTTCAGAATCATTCAAACTAGTAAGTTTAATCTCACAAGTATCAGCAGTCATCTCCGCAGGCTTCATCTCCTCAGCAGTTGAAAATATCTTTTCTCTCAATAAAGTGCTATTATCTAATAATGGCAAATTATCTAGCCTATATTTTTCAATATCACCTTTTTTATAATCAGCTTTTATCTGATCCTCACTGTAATTATTAACTGCAAATAAATTTGCTACAAGAATAGTTGAAAGTAAGATTATTTTTGGTTTGAATAGCATTTCAAATCAACTTTTCACAATTTTCTGAATGTATTTTTGTATTTCGCTTAATTGCCATACAGTTGTCCCTCCGATTTTGTGAAATTTTGGGAATTTGTCTTCCCGACATAATTTGTAGATCTGAGCTCTACTCAGACCCACAAAGTCAATCACTTGTTTTATTCGTAACAATCTTTCATTTTCCATATTTTTTTCCTCTTAATTTTTATTTTATTTTGTTTTTTTTCGCTTTTTAAATTTGAGGTTTTTTAACAATAAGTTTTAAGAGAACATTTTGTATAATAAGGACATAAAAAGATTATATTGTCTTATTTTGTCTTTCTTACTGTAATTATAGACTTATATGTCTTATGTAGAGCTTAATTTGGGCTATTTTGTCTTTTAAAAACAAGGAATTATAATATGAAAGAGATTGAATTAATTTTTGAACGATTATTTAATTATTTTGAGGTTAATACTATTGTTGAATTAAGCTCAAAATTAAATACAAGTCAGTCGACAATTTCTAAATGGAAACAAAGATCATCATCCACTGGCTTAAAAAAGAAATGCAGAGAATTGGGTATATACGAAGATATTTTTAATTTTAATACTACACAAAATAATGATAATAATGCAGGCAATACTGCATTTAATAACTATGGAAATCAAAATCAAGAAAAAAATAAAGAAGAAAAAGATATTGATAAAGATGTTTTGAAGATATTAAAATCTGCAATGCCTATTATTACTGATGATGAAATCAAAAAAGAAAGTCTCATAAAAAATTTAAAAGAATGGATAATAGGGAATATTTAATGGGAAATCAAAATAATGATAATAATGCAGGCAATACTGCATTTAATAACTATGGAAATCAAACTCAGAATATATACTCAAACACTCAATTTAAATCATTTAATCAGCAATCAATTAATAAGATCAAATGCCATCAAAATTTATTAACTATCTCAAATATAAAGAATTGGACTTTTTTTATATTCTTTGGGATAAGTTTACTGGTCTTCTTTTCTGATATAAATTCTGAAATAGAATATCATCCATTTATATCATTTGTAATAGCAGTAATATTTATCTCAATACCTTTCATCATATTATCTTTTATATTTGCTTTTGTGATTCAGTTTTCAAAATATAAAACATTATCAATCACAGAATTTGGGTTTAAATTTGATGAAAAAATATTATTATTTGAAGATATTCGTTCAGTTTTAAAAATTAAAGATTTAATTGGTTATTCAATTTTTATATATAGTATAGATGAGATATTCCCTGTAATTCAATTCAATTTAGAGACTGTTCACGAATCCAATGCAATGAATGATTTCATTATTAAAAGTATCGAAAATAAAAATAATTAAACAAATATACCTAAAACGCCCATATCTCAAAAATACGGGCTTTTTACTCTTAGCCTTACAATATATTGGATAAATTTCTAAAAAGTCCTTATAGTGCGAGTTTTTTTGAGCCCTACGGCAAGGCATAGAAAAATTAAAGCTGAAAGTGCTCGGTGCTACCGCCTCACCCACAAGGGGTGCTTTCACTCCCACTCCGTTCCGTTCAATTCGTTGGTCTTTGTGCCTGAAAATCAAAATAAAAATAATATTTTAAAACTTATTGTTTTTTCTCATGATCACGATTTTTTTAACCCAATTGAAAATAAAAATAAATTATATAAAAAAAGCTAGTTTTTCTCAAGAAATTTCTAGCTTCAAAAAAAAATGTGAGACCAACCGAGAGGGCGGTAGATTGATGATACTTTAAGCCTAAATTTAAACTTAAACTATTTAAGTATTTTTTAGTCCATTTTATGAGATTTTAAGATTATATTTTGATAGAATAAGTTTTAATATTTGTCTATTTTTTAAGCATATATTTATAATTAATTATTATATTACAATAAGTAACATTATATTTACAATATAGCTAGTAAATGCCTTATTTATGGGATATATTAAGCTATTTTATAGTTAAATATGTACTTATTTACACAATAAATAATCATAAAAAGTATGAAATAAATTTAAGAGCTACTTTGATATTAATCTTATTTGAAACTTAGATTTATAAATTAATCTCTATCTTGAAGTAATAAAATAAACTTAATTTATTTAATTAGTTAAATAAATTTATATTTAATTTATAATTCATTTTTATCAAAAATTCGATATAATACAATCGATTAGAATAGCATTAATAGTTAATTTAATGGGCAGTAATACCTTTTTTCTTTGTGGGTGGTTAAGGAAGATTAAGGGGTAAATATGGACATACTTGTATATACACTAACTTTTTTAAGAGTTGTTATCGCAGTAATCCAGCTTTATAAATTACTGCGTTAGCATTTGTTAACTACTTTATAATTTAAAAACATTGTCAGAACAGAACACTTTAGGAAGAGTTTTTGCGAACTCTAAATCAGGGAGTACCATCGTGAGAAGTTTTGTTAATGTTATTCTATCATTTAAAAAATTATGTGTCAATAGGATAATGGGGTATTTAACTGCAACTTTTTATCTTTTTATCATTTTTTTCTCACAAAACTCATAAAACGCTCATATCTCGATTATACGGACTTTTTAATAGTAAGGTGAGTAATGATCGCCTAAACCTATACAAATGCTTTCTACCTACTTTAAAATTAATTTAAACAGCTATTACTTATCTTTTTTATATCTTAGAAATGCAATGAAATTCAAATATTTAAAAAAGCAAATTTTTTTCTCATGCATGCACGCATCATACGCACATGTTTTTTATTTTTTTATATATATTTCTTCTTCTTCTTTATAAAGAACTATTATAAAGAACTATTATAGGGAAAACTTAAGGGGAGCTTGTGGGGCTTTAGTTATGGGGTTTACAAGGGTTTTTTAGTACCGACTTTAGGTAGTAATTTACCCGACTTTAGGTAGTAATTTACCCGACTTTAGGTAGTAATTTACCCTTTTAGGTAGTCAAGTCACTTAAGCTACTTATAATGTTTAAGTAGTAATAATGTTATTACTACTTAAAAGATAAATAAACTACTTAAAAGTAAAAGTAAAGGATATGAAATATGTTACCAAGTACATTAAAAAAGAAAAGATTAGAAGAGTTTAATAAACCAAAAGTTCATCAAAAAATAAGCAATAGCTTCATTGAGAATGTTATAACAAATAAGAATTCTAGTGTTATAAAAATAGTATATTATTTATCTACTATTCTAAAAGATTTTGACCAAAATAAAGAATTAAATACCTTTATAATTGATAGATCAGATATGCTTAAATTTACGGGTCTTAAAACTGATACCGATATAAAAAATAATCTTAAAAAAATGAATAAAACTAGTATATCATTTGTAGATGAGAGCGAAAATATAGAAGAGTATATTTCATTATTGCCACGAATAAAAATGATTTACGGAAAAAGAAAAGTAGAAATAGATATATATTCAAAAGTAGCAAAATTGATAATTGATGTAGTTAGAAATTATACATTTATTGATACCAATCAACTTATGAAGCTTCATAATATTCATAGTTTAAGAATGTTGCCAATATTAAACATGATTAATCAATATACTTTGCCAACAAAAAAACAAAAGAAATACACATTGGATAATTTAAATGATATATTTGAAACAAATTATAAATCTTTGAATAAATTTGATCTTAATGTTTTAAAAAAAGCAAAAACTGAGCTTGATAATAATTCTAATTTAACATTTTCTTATGAAACAAATTTTGATGTTTTAGGAACTGGTCGCCCAAAAGCAGTATCAATCACTATTATACCTATAGAAAAGAAATCTTCAAAAAACAAAAAACAAACTGCATCAGCAACACCAGCTCCAGCTGCAAATTCAGCAGAACCAACAGAAAAAGCTATTTTTTCAGGAGTAAACGATGAGAATTTCAAACTCATTTTTGATAATGTACACAAGCTTGAACTTGAAAAAGAGTTTGATATATCTCCTTTGAATCAACTACTTATCAATAAATTTCATATCTATTTACAAGAGCAAGTGATAGTATTCAAACAGTTTTGTATCGATAACAATAAGAATTACAAAAATCTTGCAATTTCATTTAAACGACATATCAAAGGGGCATATACTAACAAACTAGACTTTTTTGCATCAAAAGAATATTTGAATAGAAAAGAAGATGAAAATAGAATTAATGAAATGAAACAAGATCAGCAAATAAAAGAGTTTTTACAACAATTTGAGGGTAAAAAGCTGTGTGAGTATAAATTTAATTTTGATTTTGATGAAGAGAATCTTCCAGTCGATATTTATGTACTCGGTGCTGAGTTATATGTAAGAGACAAAGAGACAAGAGGGTTCACGCCGATAAATAACAGAGAGCGTACTATTGATATTATTAATAGTATGAAGAAAAAATAAGTATATCCCCATCAGGGATATACAAACGTGTAGTTTTTATGATGCAAGAGCTTTCTTAGCAATATCTTCACTTATATTTTTTTTAGCTCGCTCAATTTGATAATGCTCATATCGATCAGCTAAATAGTCCTCAAAATTTTTCATCTTTTTGTAAGGGATATAAGGGATATTTTTATATGTAGCAGCTATCTCTTCATCTTCTCTTTTGAGTAGTTCCAAACTTTTATCTTTTTTCTTTAATTTTTTAAATTTTTCAATCACTTTTTTTTCATTTTTAATTCGTATCATCTCGTTAGCTGGGATTGGAATATAGCCACGAAATAAACGATCTTTGAACTTTGCAATATACTCAAATTTATCTCCCAACTCATTAAAATCAGATTCAAGAATCACATCTTTTTCAACTTCATCTGCTACAAATGAAGTAGCTCTACTTATGATCTTCTTATCAGTGTTCATAGTGTATTTATCATAAGTATAAGTTCTTTTTCCAACTGCTGTCTTTAATAGCTCTCTAGTGTCTGACCCATCGGTTCTAAAGAAAACTTTTTGTGTCATTGTTTTATCAAGAATTTTACTGATATTCTCATCTTCATCTTTACCCTGTAAACCACCCACAAAACCACCACCTTTAGCTCGTAAAAGCTCTGTTTGATCTTTGAGTGTTTCTGTATTATCACCCATAACTCTTAGATATGAGCTTAACTCATCAATAAGATACAGATACAGCTTGTTAGTTGTATCTGGTCTTGAAAGGTGAACATTTGTATACATACTAATGAATGCAGCAGATAACCCTTGCATCTTTGATTTTATCTTCGCAGGATATGATACAAAGAGTTTTGCCCCATGTGTTTTATCTAAAAAATCATTGATCACAAAAGTTTCTGCCCCATCTTGAACCCTAAAATTCATAAATAAAAAAGGTGGCATAACTTGCTTGAGAGTAGAAATAATATCAAGCTCACTATTTTGACCATCATTTAATGAATCTACTATTAGATTCTCTAGCTTTACCACAAAAAACGCCCATTTTTCTTTTGAAGTTTTGAAATTTTGCCGAGCTGTTAATAAAGCAATATTTTCAATATGTTCAGCCGCACCTGTTGTAAAAAATCCACTTTCACCATTACCCGCTGTAGAATTGAGCATCTCTTGAAAATAAAATGTTTTAATTGCAGTCTCTTCACTTAAAATATCATGTATCGTTGCTCTGTCATCGTAAAAATTAAAGATAATATCACGCATAGGATTATAACTCTTTGAGAGCATTTCAAGCTTTGTACCATCATGAACAATCGCATTGTCATACGCATGTACATTCTCCAATAAATTTAAGAAAAATATTGTTTTTGAAGACTTCATACCACCATACAAGAGAGTACTTGTAATCAATTGATCTCTAGTTAAATATACAGCTGTTTTCTCTTGATATTTTTTCCACCACCACGGAATCTTACATTTTAAAGCATTCGGAGAGTATCTAAAGAATCCGACGAGGAAGTCTTTGTTTTCCTCATCATCTCCATCTCCTTTTCTATATTCTCGTTCTAGTGTTCTAGTAGTTGACCACTCTAAGCCATCGACCTGATTGACAGGATTAAGTGATGAAGTTGTTAAAAATTTATTACATTTGAATCCAAATTTTTCTTTTGTAAATAATCCACCATACATCAATGATACACCTGTTCCAACTACCGCTGATATTGTTAATAAATCCATTTTTACATTCCTCTCTCTTTTCCTTGTGTTTTCTCTTGCTCTTGAACATGTCTAACTATAGAACCAGCGACTGATGCCAGTGTAATATCTTCATTTTTAGCTACCTCGTGAACTGATTTAATAGTTGCAATCATTATATCTCTAGCTGCTTTTACATCGATATTTTTAAAAGATTCATTCAAATTCTCAAAAGTTTGTTTAACATCATCAATCTTAATACCTTTTAATTCTTCCAAAAAGCTCTTTTTATTCCCAATATCTTCAACTAGATCATTAACATTTTCATATTTTTCGACTAATTTTTCAACAGCAGATTTTTCAACTTTTTTCTCTTCACCTTGTGATTCTTGTGATTGTTCAATATTAGCAACTTGTTCTTCTAAAATCTCAATTTGAATTTCTCTACGAGCTTCTGCTTCTTGATTAATCAGATCTAATCTTTTTTGCATCATTTCCAATCTTTTTTGAGCATTTTTATATACTTCCTCTTGCTCTTCATTGTTTTGTAGATCTTCAAGATATTTAGCAATCGCTTCATTTACTTCGTTTCTGTCAAACTCTAATCTTTCAGGTGTATAATCTCTTAAATTCTCTTGATATTCTCGAGCTGTCATTTTTGTTTCCTCTTTTTTATTAATTTGTTTTTCTTCTTGTTCTTGTTTATATTGAGCGATTAGCTCACTCGCATTTAACTTTGTAGATTCATTAGCTGCTCTTTTTTGTAACTCTTCCATGTCATCAGTTATGATATGAGCTTCAAACTTTGCTCTTGTGATTTGTGTATAAAAATCATTAAACGATGCAGCTTGACTATTAGCTACTGCAATGACTTTATTGGTTGTCTTCCCTTGTGATGCGAAGTCACTGATGACATACGCATGATCAAGATACTTATAATCTCGAATATCAAAGGTAACTTCTTTTTTATCAAATTGAACTGTGATCTTATCTTTTTGAATATCTGTAATGGTTCCAATCTGCCCATTCGTCATTCCCACTTTTTTATCATTTTTTTTCGTAATTATCTGGTCACCTATACCAAACTCTTTTTTTGTTTCCAAAAATTGATTTAAGCTGTTACCAGCTGTTGATAAATCTACAACTTCTGTAAAAACTTGATTCTTCCCTAGATGTTCAATCGTGATAGTGTTATCATCTTGATTAATCTCAGTTATCTTTGCTTCACGACCAGCACTTATAGAGCCGATATTTTTACTCAAAAAGACTTTTTGCTCAACTTTATAATGTAAAGATGATCTCTTTTCTAAATCTGATAAACTTGGTGTTTCTCTTGTATCAAATATTTTACTGTTTGTAATTTCACCATTTGCAACTAAAATATCTCTTATTGATTTATTGAGTTGCTTTCTGTCAATGTTTGTACTTGTGATGAGCAGTGAGTTGTGTCTGTCTTTTAAATACTCTTCTTGTGCAGCTGAAAGTCTTTCATCACTATCTTTTATCTCTCTAGTAGTATCTTTTAATATTTCAAGTGCTTTTGTAACATCTTTTTCAAGTATATTCTTTACAGCTTCACGCATTAAATCAGTCTTTTGCCTATTCCCCTCATCGAGATGAACCGTAGTAAATCCGTTACGCTGCATACCAGGGAATATATCCCCTTGTGAAATTGACTTTTTTTGATTTTTGTCACCTGAAAAAACGACTTTTAAATTATTTTCTTTTGCTACTCGAAGTAAAGAATGAGTGTCTCTCAATCCTAACATACCCGCCTCGTCTACGATAATAAGAGCATCTTTAATATCATTACCTTGCATCTGTAAGAACTTAGCTACTGTGTAACTTTCTTTGATTCTCGCTTCCTTTGCGAGGTTGGTTGTGGCAGTTCCTGTGGGTGCCAAAGCGACTATTTTTCTATTTTCTAAATCTGCCACACTTTTAACTATCTCAAGACTTGTGCTTTTCCCCGCTCCAGAAACTCCTTGAGCGATAATGAACTGTGAATCATTTTGTAATATAGTATGAGCTAACTCAACTTGACCTTTTTTTAGTTCAAATCCTTTATCGATTTGAAAGGATTTTATAGCTTTTTCGACTACTTCCTTATCAGCTGTAATTGAAAAGTTTTTTTCATCTTTTAGACTAAAAATATACTCCTCTTTTTCCAAAACTTCAATAGTTGTAAATTGATTTTTATCTTTTGATATGGTGATGATCTCTTCTTTTTTTGCAACCTCTTTTACAATATCAGCAATAGTTAGATCAGTTGTCAAAGCAACTTTCAAAGCGTGTTTATAAATCTCTTCTTTTTTAAATACTGAATTTTTATCTGTTAGATCTTCTATAGCAATATCAACAGCTGTCTCAGCTGTCATAGTTCTAATTTTTAAATCATCTTTTGTTTTTTGAAGTTGCTCTATATCAGCACCTGCTTTTTCCAATCTTTCAATATTATCTTTTTGAATTTGTAATCGATCTTTATTTTTATCTTTCCATTTTGCTGTTTTCTTTTGGGCGGCGTGAGTTGCTTCGTAACTTGTCTCTCCTGTTCTCTCCATTTCCTCTTTTATATCTTTACTTCGAGTTGAGAACTCTTCCCGTAACTCTTGACTTACACCTTTAGCTTTAAAACTTCCTACTTTCACATCCAATATCTCAGTTTCAATTCCAATCTCTTGCAAATTTCTAGCAAATTCATTTCTTTGTATTTGTCCAATTAATTGATGATTTAACATCGTTTGATTAAACTCCATACTTTTATAATTTCCATTTTCATCTTGAATAAGATTAGTCATTAAACAATGCTGGTGAAGATGCATGTCATCGTTTCTATTCTCACTATGATCAAATCTTGTAAATAATAATTTATTTTGAGCTGAGTTATCTCCAGCTATTTTGTCTCTTGATTTTGAATTTGAGTAATTCTCTTCGATGTAATCTAAAGCAACATCGATTGACTTATTAAAGGCATTTCTAATTTTTGTTTTTTCTTCTTCACTAGCAACCTCATATAATATAGATATTGATTTATCAGCTGCAAAAGTAAGATCAAGTGCTGCTCTTTTTCTTTCACCATTTTCGTCTAAATCTTTTTTATTGAGCTTCAAGAGTTGCTCACCTGTAAGTGGATTCTGAGCTTTTAAGATGCTATCAAAATCTTTTAAATTGAACTCTTCAAGTCCTAAATCATCTTTTAATTTTCCATAGAATGAACCCTGCTCGTATTCGTTGTTGATATAATAAGTATCTTTTTCAAAATAATTTTTTGCTGATTTTCCCGTGGTTATTTTTGGTTTTGCTAACATTTTTTTATTCTCCTTTCATAATATTTTTTTTAATAATCGACCATAAGAGATAGCTTGAATAAGCTAACTCGAAAAGTCGATAAACACTACTAAGTAACTACCTGTAACAAATATGTTACTCATATGTAACTAGTAGTAATTCATATGTTACTCATATGTAACTCTGTAAAGAAAGGCACCGAACCCACCTGTGAGGTGGAGCCGTTGCTTTCGCTTTAATTCGAGTTATTTTATGAGTAAACAACACCAATCAAATCTGCTTCTAAAATCTCATTTTTTTCAACATTTTCTGATTTTTTAAACAAAGATTTTTTCTTTTTCTTGTTTGTGTTTTCTACATTTTCTTTTTGAATTTCTACTGCTTTTGGTTTTTCAACTGTAACAACTTTTTGAGTTATTACAGTCTTTTTTGTTTTGTTTCTATTAACCCATTTTGTGACATTTACTCTTGAAGTTTTTACACCATTAGCATTTAAAAATTCAGCTATTTTTCTATGAGAATAATTATCATTAATCAATTCTAAAATCTCTTTTTCAAATGCTAATAATTTAGATTTACTTTTTGGTTTTTCTTTTTTTTTAAATTGTTCAAGTGTCATGTGTGTAATCTTTTAACTGAATAATTTAAAAGATAAAGCAGAAATCCCAGCTCCAACAGTAGCAGATAATAATACTACTGCTACTGTTCTGATTAATTTCTCTTTTGCACACTCTTGATAACTTTGACCTACTCTTTTCAACATTCTTAAATTTGCTTCTAGCTCCAGTGATTCTTCACTTAATTTTGAAAAGATTGTATTATCAGTTATCGCTTGTTTAATCTCTTTTACAAGCTCATCTTTTATACCTTTAGCATCAAATTCAGTTCTTATCTCTTCTAGCCGAGATACCATCTCAGCTATGTCATTGCTTAAAAACTCTAATTGTTCATCTGTAAGAATATTTGCCTTCATTTTATTGCTCCAATTTTTGAGAAATTTTGATCATCATAGGTTCAATATACTCAGCGTATAGGTTGTGAGCATTTTGAATTAATCCTCTCTCTTTTGTGATTATTAATCTTTTTATAGGGTCTTTCTCTGCTCGTTGGCGATCTGTAATTTCTTTTACATCTTGATCTACAAGTGATTTTAAAACTTTACCTTGAGCTCTACTCTTCTTAATAGCTTTTGAATTTTTAATCACAAAATAATTATCTTCATCATCTAAATCAATTTCAAAGTTATCTCGCAATATCTTCTTATTATTAAAGAATGTTTCAAACTGTTCTCCAACATCATTGTTATACTCAACTGGGTCAAATCGGTTGAAAGCTAATAATATTTTTGAGGGGTCAATTAAGCCTTTAATATTTGTGAGAAATTTCAGAGCAACATTAAAATCCTCACTTCCATCCATATTAGGCAATATGATAAGATCAATAGTTGAGTATAAATCACTTGCTTTTAATGCTGAATGTAGTTTATCAAGCATTACAGCACCACAATCAATAACTTTTACACCATCATCCATTAATATATTTTCAAACTCATAAAATGAATCACTTGTTTCATTCACAAAATTGATCTGTTCGCTTAGATAAAATCCTTCAGAGTTTAATCTTTTGTCACTTTTATTGATAAAGTCAACTTCTAACAGTGTAGAATCTTCTAAATAAGATGCTACTATTGATGAGATTGTACTTTTCGCACAACCTCCTTTCCAATTGTATATTAAAACATTCATTATCTCTCTCCTACATTCACTACAATTTGTGGTTTTTTATTTGCCAATTCCAAAACTCGCTCTTCTAACAATTCTATTCTTTTCAAGTTCCAATCTCTATCGATGTCAAGATTCTGAATCAACTCAACCATATCTTCAACATTCTTTTCTTTTAAAACTTTTTTAATTAAATTTTTATTTAAATTTTCCTCTTTTGCACCTAAAATACTTCCACCTAAACCTCTTATTAAATTTTTATTTAAATTTTCCATTTTTTCCTCTTTTATTTTTGTTTTTTCCTCTAATGCACTAACATCTGATAATCCTAAAACGAACGCTCCACCTAAACCTCTTATTAAATTTTTATTTAAATTTTCCATTTTTTCCTCTTTTTATTTTTTAACTTGAACTTGAATTACTGAAAATTCACCGCTTTTGAACATCTTTCCACTTTTTTTCGTATAAATTTGGATATTTTCATTTCCATCTGATACCAAAAATCCAGCATCAGTCACAGATTTTCCAACCGCAGAATATTCATTTAATTTCTCATTTATGCGATACTCATATAAACTATCTACTGAAAGATAAGATATTAAAAGACCAGCAACAAGTCCTGAAATGCTGTAAACAACAGTATTCCAAACCTTAAAAGTCTTTATTCTCTCTTGAAATCGTGTAAAGTTTCCAAGGGAATATTCAATCTCTTCAAGGTCTTTACTCAGCTTTCCAATACTCTTATTAGTTTGACTGTAAACATCCAAACTCTTTTCAGAATTTAATGCTTTTTCATCTTTCAGCTTTTGAATTTCTTCTTTTAGATCTTTATTTTCAATCTGTAGTTTTCTATTTACACCAGTAGCACCTCTACTATCATCTTTTTTAGGTGATGAGGGGACAATCCCCTCATCACTTAAATCTTCCAAATTATCAAAATCAAATCCATCTTCAACTTCATCTTCAAAATCTTCTATCATTTTTAATCAATCTCCTTTTTTTAATTAACAATCAGCAACATCAAAGTCACCATCGCAAAACTAAT